>Ga0315915_1000149_pt1 | contig 55604 bp, 37 predicted proteins | sample MpolbnodulesMG_FD_207738 | JGI IMG/M metagenome (GOLD analysis project Ga0315915, IMG submission 207738) | Medicago polymorpha root nodule microbial communities from Los Angeles, California, United States - branched nodules | ecosystem: Host-associated > Plants > Roots > Nodule | place: USA... | reverse complement strand
ACTCCTAACTACCTTGCTTTGTGTTTCTCTCTCTAGAAAAGCCCTAGTCTCTCTCTAAAATCAGAAAAATATCAAAAAGAATCTAATAGAATAGTTGGAAAGAGAAGAGAAAACTATATATATGGGCTACTTATGCGAGATTTCGCTATTAGCGAAATGCATAGAATCTGCCTCTGCACCAATGGAGTTGCTCCACGTGTCCCTTATCCACTTGAAGTTCCTGAAGTTCGCTGATGACTTCGCTGATGGCGAAATCTCTCTGATGCAACTTCGCTAATGGCGAAATATTCGCAAATAGCGAAGTTTGGCCTTCTGCATCTGAACTTCGCTGATGGCGAAACCTCACTGAAACTTTGCCAACTATTTCGCTAATGGCGAAATATTTGCTAATAGCGAAGTTTGACCTTCTGCTTCTGAACTTCGCTGATGACTTCGCTGATGGCGAAACCTCACTGGAACTTTGCCAACTATTTTGCTAATGGTGAAAATCTCGCTAATAGCGAAATCTTGTGAACTTGATACATTTTTATCCTTGCTTGCATTTTCCTGCACAAAAAGGGTCGAGTAAGGCATGTAAAGCATAAATGGTAAAATAACACAATTTCGTAGCTTTTCTTTAGATAACTTGCAGAACAAGTCACTAAAATGTCTAGATTAACACATAAAATATGTTACTTTTGAGCACTTATCACCTTTGAAAAGTCAAAAGAATGAAGAGAACACAACATGTATTTTACCGAATCAACTATATATGTTTTCATATCGACTTTCCTTGTATAAGATGAGTGTGACGTAAGAGAATGAACCTCTAAGATGTTGTTTTGTGCTTGATCATGCTCCTTTGTCAATTGAAACTTGTCAGTTGGTAGTGCAGTAAGATTAAGTTCAAAATAATGTATTGCAATGCACTCCTTTACGTCGCTACTCATCTTATATGAGGGAGTTCGATGTGGTAACCTATCTATGTTCTTGATTCGGTAGAATACATGTGTTGTGTTCTCTTCATTCTTTTGAGTTTTCAAAAGATGCTTCAAATCTCTACGCTAAGTAAAGAGACACTTCAATGCCAACATTTTCGACAAACTTTCAAGAATTTAATTTAAATCCAACATCATGATGATACCACATATTTAGGAATAATGTAATGTAACATAGGTGAAATTAAAACTAAATAAAATTGTGTATTTTTTGAATTGATTTCGTGTACTTATGCAACTTTATTCGAATTTATTTAATACAAAAGTTTATTTAAATTTATTCAACACGCAACTTTATTCAATACCAAAATGCGCAACATATAAAAAAATATAAAAAAAAAGAATCCAATAAATCAAGACATTACAAGCCATTACATTTAATCATCTCCCTCGTCACTTAAGTCAATTGGGTTGTCCTCGAAAGTTCCTGGGGCACCTACTTTTGGTTGCCGACCAAAATAGCATGTTCTTCCGCTCCGTCTCATCTTGTTGAAATTGTACACGGGCACATTCGCCTTGCTTTTTTGTCCGGTTCCTTCACATTCGATACCGTGCCATGTCCTTTCTTCTTCTTCTCACCCTCTTTTTTTTAATTGAGCATCACCCTATTTTTGAGACATATCTACACAATGCAAATATTGGATCAAAACCTACTCTAATCCTAAAAATCCTACCACAAATTCCTAACAATTTCTACCCCAATTCAATCAATTCTACCACAATGCAATAGGATAATAAGCACTTACTTGATTTTGTGTTTGTAATTGGCGTTGAATGACTTAAGCTTTGAGAAAATTGTAACAATGAAGATTAAATCCGCAAATGGAGTTTTGGAAATTGCTATGGTCCTATTCACGCTGACTTAAGTCATGCACCGAGCGTGACTTAAGTCACACTGAGATATACACCTACATGAGTTAACTCACGTGAGATATTTTGGGCCGTTTGGTTGGAAGTGAACATTTTATGTTGGGAGAAGAGCAACCTTCCTAATTAAATCACGAGAATTGCTATGTAAATAAACTGAAGTTACAATCTAATTCAAAGAAAAGACAATGAAGTTGTAACTTTCGATAAATTTTGTGTGATCAGAAGTTATAATTTGATAAATCTAATGGAATGTTTAACTAACTCAAAGGTCTATATAGCCATAACCTTAAAACACACCATTCTTATGTTAGTTTGGTATCACTATCTAAATTAATACATCATCTGGTCACTAATATAAGTAAAAATTAGGCTTAAATGTACTTTTGGCCCCCTATGTTTGCCGTCGTAGCGATTTTGGTCCCCTAATAAAAAAAATGCAATTTTGACCCTCCAATTTTCGCAACTATGCTGAGAAGCCGCCACGTGTTCCAAAAAAGGGGCCAAAATCGCAACTTTTTTGTAAAGATAAGGGGCCAAAAGAGCATATTTCCCTAAACATGACAAAATTAGGGGGTTAAAATTGCATTTTTTTTGTTAGGGGGCCAAAATTGCTACGAGGGTAAACATAAGGGGCCAAAATTGCATTTAAGCCTAAAAATTAATATTTTAGATTTATTCATTAAGTGATATATGTGGTCTATAATAAAGATCATACACATAATTAGTTGAATGAATCTAAAATATAGATTTTTTCTTATAATAGTAACTAAAAGGTGTAGATGAGAAATCAAATAGCTTTCCATCTAAGTAGACCAACACAGCGTGACAAATTAAGATTCAAATTCTAATGGAAAGATATTCACATGTTCGCCACATGATAATATTATCTATTATGCTAGAGAGAACCTATGAAAAAAAAACTGTTAATAAAAATAATAATCATTAAAGCTATCAATATTAATAAACCATTAGCACTACAAAAAAAAATAAAATTATGGTCGAAAGGATAGTGAAATTTATTTTTAATCTAAGGATAGTGAAAACTTGTTTTTCTTGGGGGTAGTACATGAAAACTTGCATTTTGATGCAAAAAATTAATGAGGAATGCTAGTAACACTCACTTTTGAACACTCTCTCTAACACTCGCTATTTTATTGGTTTAAATCATTGTGAGTGTACACTTTGGAAATAGAACCCACACAAAGTGGTGGGACATGCATGAATTTCATCCAATGAAAGAGTGAGTGTTAGAGAGAGTGTTCAAAAAGAGAGTATTGCTAGCATTCCTCAAAATTAATTATACATGAACTGAAAACTCGTTTTGGTTCTTCATATTTTTTTTTTTAAGGTTCTTTATGGTTTTTGTTCCCATCAATCTAATCTTGATAAAAATAAATTTCAAAATAGTCATCAAATTTTCGTATTGATAACAAATTAACCACTCCATTAAACATAGCCAAAAACTTTTGTCTCCGATATAGAAGTTTCATTAGACACAACCACCCTTTCATTTCATTATAAAGTAGTCGTCAATTTTAATTGTTTTTTAGGGAGGATTTTAAATTTTATTTTTCTCAGAGACTAAATTGACACGAAAATAAATTGCAAAGACCAAAAAGAAGTTTCATTAAACATAGCCAGTGAGCCACCCTTTCATTTCATTATAAAGTAGTCGTCAATTTTAATTATTTTTTAGGGAGGATTTTAAATTTTATTTTTGTGAGAGACTAAATTGACACAAAAATAAATTGCAAAGACCAAAAAGAAGTTTCATTAAACACAACCAGTTAGCCACCCTTTCATTTCATTATAAAGTAGTCGTCAATTTTAATTATTTTTTAGGGAGGATTTTAAATTTTATTTTTGTGAGAGACTAAATTGACATGAAAATAAATTGCAAAGACCAAAAAGAAGTTTCATTAAACACAGCCACCATTTCATTTCATTATAAAGAGTACCACGGAAAAAAACTCATTTGATATAGTGGTGCTCTTTGTAATGAAATGAGTTGGGAACTATCCCTACGACGACAGACGACAACACTGGTAAAAGAGGAAGACGCATGCATGGAGACAAATTCAATGTTTCTTCCCGATGAATTGATAGTTCAAATTCTTCAAAGGTTACCAGTGAAGTGTCTAATACGTTTTAAATGTGTTTGTAAGTCTTGGTTTTCTCTTATCTCTCATGATCCCCAATTTGCAAAATCACATTTTGAAATTAACCCCGCAACCCACACTCGTAGAATTGCACTCATATCAAATTCACGTCTTGGAACTCGATCTTTCAACATAGAAGCATCGCTTAACGATGATTCTGCTGTTTCTGTTTCACCAAACCTTCATTTTTTGAGTCCCCTATCTTATTTAGATCTTAGAATTAAAGGTTCATGTAGAGGGTTTATATTGTTGCATTGTGCTTCAAGCCTCTACCTATGGAATCCATCCACCGGAGTTCACAAACAAATACCTTTGTGTTCCAATTTATATAAACATTTCTATGGTTTTGGGTATGACCACTCAACAGATGATTACTTGGTGGTTTCATTGTGCAATGATCGAATTCCAAACTCAGATAGTGTGCCATCTCACTTGTGGCTTTTCTCATTGAGAGCTAATGCATGGAAGGAATTTCCGAGTACTACCCATTTGCCTTTTTATAGAATTGCATCTTCCTTTAATCCAAACCCAGAGTTTCTCTTCAATGATGCTATTCACTGGTTGGCTTTTCGTCACGGTATGGATGTCTATGTTATTGTTGCCTTTCATTTAACGGAAAGGAAACTTATAGAGATTCCTCTCCCAGTTGATGTTGACTATGATTCTACACGTTGTGGTTTATGGGTATTTAGAGGATTTCTCAGTCTATGGGTTTTGAGTTATGATGCAATTGATATATGGGTGATGGAAGAATACAGAGTACATTCATCTTGGAGTAAGACTCTTGTTCTTCCTGTCGGTCCCACCGACTTCATTTTTCCTATATGTTGTACAAAGAGTGGTGATATTGTAGTAACAAATGGTTCTTATGGGTTGGTGAAATATAACAACAAAGGAGAGTTTCTAGAGCGTAACTCCTTTGGTAAAGATGCACTTGTATTTCTATTGGCTATGTATACAGAGTCTCTGCTTTTACTCCCTGTTCCTGGTGATAACGAGCAAGGATGAGGTACTTAAATATTACCCTTGATCGTTTTCTGGATATTTATTTGATTATTAACTTTTGGGTGACTTCATTTGTAACATGAGCCACTATACCACATGTGTTGATCCAATATGTCATGAAATGTTCATTGGTTAACTATTTGTAACATGCTTATTGGACAAATGAACAACTTTGTGCGTTTCACTGTTATTATGCACGTGTAATTGAATTGTGTTCAAATGTATGTTGTGGTCACTGCTTGAAAGTGTGTTATATGGTAAATTAGTCTGATGAGTTTATGCATGTTAATCAGGATCACAAAAGGTACGACTTTGATTCAAATCACTTCATTAAAAATTTGATCATAGCCTCATATGCATATGAATGAAATAGAAGGTTATGTTCTCTAATTTTAGTGGACTCCAATAACTTTGGTGGTAGTCATTTTTCTGTTTCAACTTTCAAAGCAGACAAAAAATTAATTTTAAATTAATGATCTACACATACTTTTATATGAATTTTTAATACTTTAGATCACAAGAATCATTAAAACTAAAACACCTCGTGAACTTAACTAATGTTACAATTACAACTTAGAATTTTCAAAGAAAGGGGTTTAAGAAAAAGAAAATGAAGTTTGCAAAGGTTTTAAGCTGCAGAGGAGGGTTTTTATTGTTAAACTGATTGCCATAGGCATAAGGAAAACTGAACAGAACACAGTCATAACACTACTATCAGAATAAAATATATAATGTAATTGGCATGAGCTTCAAATTCTGTTCCACACGCTGGTCCATTTTTTCCTGTTTCATTTTTGTATGGGATTGATCAAAGAATTTTTTTCAATACATAAGGGACATTTTTATTTTGTGATAAACGATTTCATTTTGCTTCATGTGTTAAATTAAGGAGAAATGATATTTGTCCAACCATTTTCTAACAACTTTTTGACAACTTTCTCTCTCATACTCACATTATCTTCTTATTCTCTCTCTTCCTTTTTCTCTCTCTATTATTTTTGACCAATCAAATGAGAGAAAATCAAAGTTGTCATAAAAGTTGTACCAAAGAGTTGTACATATATCACTACTCTAAATTAAGTGCTCTTCTTGTCTTGGTTTTGTGCAGGTTAGCTATATATTTTAGGGTTTTCAGCGCGCATTTGGTATGGCTATAATTTTCATCTTCTCAAACCATGTTCTAGAAATGTACAAATGCATTTCCTGCTGGAGGCTCAGTTAAGAATACATCGACTACACTTTCAATTTGCATGTGAAAGATAGACATATCTTGGATGACATATTGTTTACTATTTTCTAGACCTTTATTTTCACATGTGAGTTAGACAATTTTTGATTCAGTAATTTGTGTTTGTTCTTGACTTGAAAAGTAATTACTTATGTTAGAGTCTTTTTGCTATTAGAACTGATCATTGGAAATTTCAGACCACCTATTTCTTTGTGGAATGTGTTACAGTAATTTATCATGCGGTTGCTTTACTTTATCTTATAGTTTTATTTCCCAAATTGAATGGTTAGTCACACATTCTTAACGTGCTCTATTGCTATTTGTTTTGGTGATGTTTTATTTATGAGTGGAAATTATTCTACAATATTCCAATGGATCAACTTTTTAACCGCGTGGGATATATAGCTAGGCTAATTATCTTAAAAATGAAGATAGCTCACATTTCATAAAATTTATATTCTACATTTACTTTTTTTATCTCTGCAACTCATTCGACCATTGTTGTAAGAGAGCCGATTATTAGACCAAATCTCATTGAAAAAACACATTTCATTACGGTGACGCCAAGCCTAACATAAACTAGCAGCGAAAGTGAAGGAATTGATACCAGTTGAACAACCTTAAGCCACTCACTTACAACCATGCTAGAGAAGAAATCTGGGTCGCTGAAACCAAGAAGGAGCCAAATATTTTTAGAGTATGCAATCACGTATATAGTGAAGGAAAGACTCCTCTTCAATACCACAGCGAGAGCAAACAGCAGAGGGGGCTAAATTCTTGTGATTAAGCAATATGAGCGTAGGGATAGAGTTGTGGCAAGCCAACCAAAAGAGAAACTTCAACTTTTCCCGAAGCTTTAATTTCCAAATCCAAGACCAATGGAAGGTAGGGATAGAAAGAGTTACTGGGGGTAGCACTTTGGTGACATTGTGGTTGGCCAATGCCACATGACATTGGCACCCCAATGTCACCAAAGTGCTACCCGTTACTAAGCCATGCCACATGACATTGGCACCCCAATGTCACCAAAGTGCTACCCGTTATTGGGTTAGTACATGACAACAACCAAGTATAACCACTCTTGGTGGTGTAGTTACCATTTTTGTTTGATTTCCAAATGAAAGCATCTTCTACGGAAGCATTGAAATTAATGTGCATGTTGTTGATGAAATCTGAAGCTAAACGAGAAAGGAGGGTGTAAAGAACTTAGAATGAGTGTTGCTAACATAAGAATTCTCTTGAATGTATATGTAAAATAACTTTACACTATCCTTATATAGAACTTAAACTCTTAACAAAATTTGCTTTGCTTTCTAATAGTTTTTTTTTTGTTTTTCTTAAAAAAATAGTTTTTTGTTTTTTTCGTAAAGCGAGATAAGAAAGAGAAAACGAAATAGAAAAATATGGAAAACGAACAAAGAAACTTTCCATACATATATGTTTTATTCGTGTGAATTATATTTTTCCATACTCATGAAATTGTTTCAACTCAAAATTAGCGCATTAGCCGTGCATTGGACGGGTTACCATCATAGTATATAAGTATGGAAAACAAACAAAGAAAATTATAGATCCTCACAAGAGCTGCATCTAGGTGGAGAGAATTGTTGAGGCCAGTAGGAGGTTAATATGACAGCATCCTCAAATCGGTCATGTCTTCTTATTCTTTCCTTTTTTCTCCGAGGCAGGATCCTATTTCCTCGTTGGCTGCACTGTTTTAGTGTGCGCAGTAATTGCTAGCTTTAATAAAATATTAAAAAATTTTACATTTGAACCATTCCTCTTACAATTCCTCTTTCATGACAGACAAGATGTAGTTGTGCTAAAGAAGTTTTCATTGCAATTTTGTAGGAACTACTTCTATCTCTAAGTTGTCTCAACTAGTCTTGAAGTCTTGTAACCATTCCCTCTTGGGTGATCAAGAAAAATCAATTCCTATGTTTCATGCAGCATAGGAATCTGAAATGAAAACATCTTAGATGCCTAAAGTTAGCAGCAAAGACCATCAGATATGTGCAAGGACATAAACTCCTGCATTAACAAATACACTATGACCTATCTTTAACATAAACTTCATAAAAAAGGAAAAAACACAAGTAGATTTTATTTTTAAGTTAACGACGCCAACAAACCTTGCATTACTTTAGTGAATGTCTCAAACTTCCAGAAAATCTCAGGCCTGAGTTATTGTCTATCTGCATAAATATGCATTCCTTTAAATACCAAAAGCTATTTTCAGTTTGTGTAGTATAGTTCAATACAAGCACCGGCGGAACTACGGGGTGAAAAGGGGGAGCCTTGGCCACCCCATCTTAAAAAAAAAAAAAAAAATTTATGCCCTAGAATTTGCATAATTAATTTAGCAGAATTGTAAATGATACTTTAATAAACCCACTTTTTTTGTCTAGTACACTTAACTTTGTTTCCTTTGCCAATTTCAATGATTCTTGTTCATTACATATTGTCAAAATTGAGAAACAAGATGAAACCTGAGTTTCTAGCAAATAACATTTCAGTTTATATTGAAAGGGAAATTAGTACATGTATTAGTTTCGAGTCAATTATTGATCGACTTTATATATTATGTAGTTTAAATTTTGAATGATCGATTTTTTGTTTATTACAACTTAAATGTGTTGTATGCAATATGATTTATATATTTTAGTTTATTTTGATGGCGGCCACCCCAAATTTTTTTGTCTGGCTCCGCCACTTTATACAAGAGTAATTTATTAACTTAAGATTTTCCAAATAATTAGTGTGGGAAGGATTCTGCAGTTAGACTAGTTGAATGGATTGTGTCTCTCTCATTCACCCCAGATTTTCAATTTCCCCCTGACGCCGTTAATCCACTTGTCCACTCTCTATTTGCTCCATAGAGAAGAAATCCAAAATGGAACAGTAGGCAGGCCTATATAATCAACCAAAAAATATGACAACACTTTTTTTCAATGTAACATTTTCTGGAGCCATCTTGTTTGGATTTTCCTTCATGAGTGTTCAGCTACATATCCTTGCAGCTGCTTAAAATGGAATTCCTATGTTACTCAAATCAAATAATATTAGTATTCTAATGGCCAACAATAACTAATGAGTATGATATGTTAACAACAAGTAGAATGGAACGTGCAATGAAGCACCTCATTTCATCATCTCACAAGTCTAAGATCCAACTGCAAGCCAAAGACCGTATATATACAAACCTGGTGAACTAATTGGATTTGAGACTTCAATTTTTTTGCTGTGTGCGCTAATTTGGTGGAATGACGCAAATATTTGTATATAAAACATAAAGACTCGCTTTAATTACTAGAGCATATGTAAAGAAAAACACATGTATATGCTATAAAGCCATATGTTAGTATCCTAAACTCATCTATTATGTATATGGCAGTGAAAATATTGATATGGCAGAGATCCTTTGATGTTCATTTAGAGGCTAGGGTCCTTGTCATAAGTTTCCACAAAACTAAAATGGGGTTCAAGATGTTAACAAACTTGCGATTTTTATGTATGCACTGAGGCAGTTTTGTGTTCACTAAAGTATTAGACAGTTCCACCAGCGGAGACATAATGATATTTAGAGAGTCAAGCTGAGACGATCTTATTTTGGCAAATAAAAAAGTCGGCACATTGATTTTCTTCTCTAAGAGTGTGGCTCAACTCCATACTCAGGTTCCTACTTAATTCTAGAATGATAGCAGTAAACTCATGAAAAGGTTGAACCGTCTCATGTTCATTATATAACTTTAAAGCAACGATTGAATCTGAAGATTTAGCGCAAGGTTTTAAGGAATTGAAAAGAGAATGTGGATCCTACTTAAGAAAAGAGTGTTTGAGAGAATGTTGAAATCCTCCTTTATTACTTCTCTTGAATGTATATGTATATGTAAAATAGTTTTACACCGTCATTGTATAAAACTTAAACTCTAAAAAATAATTATTAAAGCTATCGATATGAATAAAAAAATTATTTCTGGTAATAGTTTTTTTTATTTTTTTGGTAAAGTGAGAGGAGAAAGAAGAAAACTAAACAGAAAAGTGGAAAGCAAAGAAAGAAAATTATAGATCCTCATGAAAGCTGTGCGAGCTGCATCAAAAAGGAGAGAACTTCTCTCATGATTATCATTAATTGCTAATCATTCAAATCGGTTATGTCTCCTTCTTTAATTTCTGTTTTTTCTTTTGATTAGTCTCCTTGGCTTTCAATGCTCTCATTTATTCCTTCCTTTTTCTCCAAGACAGGTTTCTGAATTTCCTCATTGGCTGCACCGTTTCAGTGTTCACATTACATTTAAAAACACGTCCCCTCTTTCATTATGCCTATAGTAAGCAAAAAAATAGAGTTGGAAACCTTAACCGTAAATCAAACTGGACCGAAACGGTGACAGACAAACAACATTCGGAAGTCTCATGGAGAAGAAACCACCGTATCTGCCTCATGACTTGCTTATCCTAATTCTGTTGAGGTTGCCGGTGATGTCTCTTTTACGTTTCAAGTGTGTTTGTAAGTTATGGTTTTCTCTAATCTCTCAAACCCATTTTGCAAATTCACATTTTGAAATTACCACCGCACACAGTCCTAGAATTTTGTTCATATCAAATCCAGATCTTGAAACTCGATTGATCGATTTTGAAGCATCGCTTAGCGATTATTATACTTCTACTTCACTGAACCTTAGTTTTGTGCGTCCACCTCCTGATCCGCATCCCCATCGTGGATTTTATTATTTTATTCAAACTAAATGTTCATGTAGAGGGTTTATACTTTTGCACCGTGGCACACAATTTTACCTATGGAATCCATCCACTAGAGTTCACAAACAAATACCTTTGTCTCCTTATGGTTCCAACTTACGTGTCCATCATTTCATTCATCTATATGGTTTTGGGTATGACCCGTCAACAGATGATTATTTGGTGGTTGTTATGTCATTTGACGCAGACTTCCATAATTTTTCATCACATTTGGAATTTTTCTCATTAAGAGATAATGTATTGAAAGAAATTAAGGGTACTTACCTCCCTTATACGAACTTCTCTGATTATTCCATGGTAGGGTCGCTCTTTAATGGGGCTATTCACTGGTTGGCTTTTCATCTTGATTTATCAATGAATGTTATTGTTGCCTTTGATTTAATTGAAAGGAAACTTTTAGACATATCTTTGCCAGATGATCTTTTTTGGAGAGGTTTGCCAGGTGATTTTGACCATGAACCAACAGATTGTGATTTGTGGGTATTTGGTGAGTTTCTCAGTGTATGGACTAAGCAAGATGATATAGTTGAAATATGGGTGATGAAAGAGTACAAAGTGCATTCGTCTTGGACTAAGGCTCTTGTTTTTTCTATTGATGTCATTCCCACTCATTACTTCTCTCCAATATGTTGTACAAAAAGTGGTGATATTATTGGAACTGATGGTGAAGTTGGATTGGTGAAGTACGATGAAAAAGGACAGTTTCTAGAGTATACCTCCTACTATAAAGAGAATTGCACATCCCGAGTGGCTATGTATACAGAGTCTTTGCTTTCACTCCCCCGGTGATAGCGAACAAGGTTAAGATGACAGAAACAAGAAGAACGAGGTTATGGAATATTCTCCTTTACCATTTCCTTGATATTTATAATAATACTGCATCTTGTACTCTTGGGTGGCTGCTTTTGTAACATGAGTCATTATGCCACATGAACTGATGTAGTTTGTCATGGAATGTTTCTGTGATTTACCATTGTTTATGCACGTGTAATTGGATCTAATTCTAAAGCATGTTTTGGGCACTGCTTGAAATTGTTTTATATTGTAATTTATTTGATAAGTTTATGTACTAAAGATGGAAATTACAAACCACAACTCTGATTCAAAGCACTTCATTAGAAGTTTGATCATGGCCACACATATATTTGAAAGGAAATAAAAGTTTTTGTTCTCTTTCCCATTGGTAAGCCATTGGCAGACTTGGTCGAATGTTCAATATTACACAGAAGTAGGACTCATTTGGTCCTCGTAACTGACGTAGAAGAGACGCTCGGCCAGACTTCCCCGTTACATAGTTTGTATCGGGTCAGATTTATGCCGATACTCGTATCACTTGATCAAACAATATAAATTTAAACAAACAAACAAGAGAATTGTCATCAAATCAAATGCTACCTTTAAAATTTAGATTATTGCACTATCATTTTATTAACCATGTGTTTTCGTAAGATTTGGGGTAATATGGTCTCATATTACTCTGCATTGTACTGATGATCACATGTTTAGCTTCCTGTAGGATAATAATCTAAATAGCTAACATGCTAGTCTGAATCGCGTATATGTAATAGAAGATACTACTTGTTTTCTAAATGGTGAGTAAGAAGTCAGAATTCTAACAACTATGCAAACTTTGGCAATTAGCAAAAAGTAGTAACTTAGTGCTAATCCTATAGTTGACTCTACAATTTTACAATTGCCGTAGACTTTTCAAAACCTACAACCTTTATGTAGCTAGCTGCCAAGATAAAATAAATATGTATGTTTACTTATTTCAAATGCTTATATCAGCCCCTAATTTCATTATTGGCTTTACTATATACATTCTTGATAGCCAATATAGAACTATCCAATGAGACTACACTTTGTATATATCCTTCATAGATGCACAATGAAAGCAAGCCAAAACAGTAGTTTGATGATTGATCGAAGAAACGAAGTATAAAGGGTCCATTGCCCACCTTATGTGGAAAATAGATATGTAAGCAGTCATCTAAAAGCTTTTCCAATGATGAAAGTGCAAAAATAATAAACTTTATTTTTTTTCCTGTTCTTGATTAAAGAAGAAATTAAATAAGTCAAAGGAACTCACTTAAAGCTAAAAGGAAATTATTTTTCATACGAGCTACTTTGAGGCAAACATTTTCTTTGGTCTGCATCTATAATTCAAGCTTGACAATGAGAGTTTCAGTAGAGCAAGAATCAAACTCCAAGAGGTTTGGAGTAGAGTATATCCCCCAGTAGAGCATTTTAGGGTGTTTGGTTGTGCCACACATATTCATATTCCAAATGAAAGGACCAATATTGAGAATAAAAGCTGCAAGTGTATGCAACTTGTTGAAAGAAGACAAAATATGTAGCTCCTCTTTTCAATTAGCCGCCCCTGTTCCTCTTCTTTACCACATTAGAATGGTATAGGTGAAAACCAAGAAAGAAATGGCAGCGCAGGAGACAAAAGAAAGAGGAGGTGTAATATGCTTATTGGTAATATTGGCAACTTCGTTTGTGTGATCCACTGTTATTTTCACATGTGTAGCTGGATGAGAAAGTTGGATTGGTGAAGTACGATGAAAAAGGACAGTTTCTAGAGTATACTTCCTATTATAAAGAGGGTTGCTCATCGAGTGTCTATGTATACAGAGTCTTTGCTTTCACTCCCTAGTGATAGCGAACAAGGTTAAGAAGATGACACAAACAAGAAGAATGAAGTTGTGTAACATGAGTCATTATGCCAGTTGACCTGATGTAATATGTCATGAAAATGTTTGTGTGTGATTCACTATTGTTTATGCACATGTAATTGGATCTAGTTCTAAAGCATGCTACTAAAGAGCAATCACACTTTGCTGAGCTGCTTGTAATTGTTTTAAATTGTAATTTATTTGATAAGTTTATGCGTGTTTCTAAATATCAAAATCACAAATACACACTTTGATTCAAAGCACTTCATTAGAAGCTTGATCACGACCACATATATATTTGAAGGAAATAAAAAGTTTTGTTCTCTTTTTAGTGGATGCTAATAACTGTGGACCTTTGCCATTTATCCCTTTCAAAATTAATTTCAAATTAATAAGCTAATTCAATAGGAATAGTTTCAATGTTCATAATTCTCATTCCCATTGGTATGGGCAGACCTGGTCAAACTTTCAATATGAAACAGAAGCAGGATTCAACAGTCCTCCTAGCTGACGTAGAAGAGACGCTCGGTTTTCGACTTCCCTGTTACATAGTTTGTATGGGGTCAGGTTTATGCCGATACTTGTATCACTTGATTAACAAATATAAATATAAACAAATAAACAAGATAATTGTCATCAAATCAAATAAAGATTATTGCACTATCATTTCAACCACCATGTGTTTTCATAAGATTTGGGGTAATATGGCCTCATGTTACTCTGCATTGTAGTGATGATCACATGTTTAGCTTCCTGTAGGATAATAATCTAAACTGCTCACCAGAAGTGTGATAGAACTGAAACAGCTAGCATGCTAATCTGAATAGCGTATATGTAATGTAAGAATGTTGAGCAAGAAGTCAGAATGCTAACTTAATCCTATAGTTGACACTAACATTTTTACAGTTGCCGTGAACTTTTCAAAACCCACACCCGTAATGTATTTAGCAGCCAAGAAAAATAAATATGCGGTATGTTTACTAATTTCACATGCATATATCAGCCCCTAATTTCATTTTTGGCTGTACTATATACATTCTTGATAGGTGCACAATGATAACAAAGCAAAACAGTAGTTTGATGATTGATTGAATGAGGAAACAAAGTATAAAGGGTTCTTGTCCACCTTATATGAGGAAAATACATATGTAAGCAGTCATCAAAAAGCTTTTCCAATGAATAAAGTGCAAAAAAAATAAACTTGATTTTTTTCTCTCTCTCTGTTCTTGATTAATGAAGAAATTAAATAAGGCAAAGATAGTTTAAGAGAGTTGGGAGGATAAGGAGCTCACTTAAAGCCACAAGGAAATTATTTTCCATTCTAGCTACTTTGAGGCAAACATTCTCTTTGGTGTCCTCCATCTATAAGTCAAGCTCGATGATGAGAGCTGCAGTAGAACAAGAACCAAACTCCAAAGGAGGATTGGAGTAGAATATATCCCCCAGTAGAGCGTTTTAGGATGTTTGGTTGTGCAACACATGTTCATATTCCAAATGCGAGAACCAATATTGAGAATAAAAGCTGCAAGTCTGTGCAACTTTGGGATGGCCAATGATTCTAAAGGCTACAGATTGTAGGATCCAAAATAATAAAATGATTGTTGTGATCAGGGACGTAAAATTCGATAAATGAGAATGATCATAGCTATTGCAGATCATAAATTGTATGAGACAGTGACTGAAAGTATTCATGTTGAGCAGCCAAAGGGTCATGGGTTGGCTGAATTGAGTCCTAAATTACTAGTGAAGGCTTCCAAAAGAGGAAGAGTGATCTAAAACTATTTCTAAAATGGAGCAGCGGCAACGAATGCAAAAAACTCTCTTTGCGAGTGTCAATGTTCAATGTAGATGATCACATTTACACTGAAAATAATAAAGGTCATAAAACGATTTGGGATGACAAGTAAAATAGTATTTCTATTGAAAATCCCATAGTGTTTGAAACCAAGCTATGGAGAGATGAAAAATGAAGATATTTACCAAGTGTAAATGCGACATTAATCCCTCAAGATAAGATAGCTGAGATTCATTTGAAAAATAGACATCTCCCAACATTTTTTTTCCTACACATCGGATAGCTTTGATCTCTCGACCATAATTTTATCCATCATTTTAGGAGATACATTTCGTTACATTTCTTTTAGTATGTTCTTTAAAACCTAATTTTTGAAAATGTCTTAATCTTCATAGGAACTACGTTATTTTGTGTTTTTTTCCCTTTAAACAAGTGATATATAGATACAAGTTACAATGCCCGTGAGAAATGAGCCAATTAGTCACCGGGGGTGCGCAAGTTGGTCCCCATATTTCAATTTTTTCTAACTTTTGATCCTCCTCCCCCCACTACAAAAAACATGATTTCTAGTGACAGTAAATTTCCGTAGCTAAAGTCCTCTTCCGGAGCATTGCTATACGTCTCGATCAAAATTATCCCGAGAAGGTGCTGGCCAATTAAATTTCTCCTTGGCCGGAAATCAAGGGAGGATGTGGATATAATTTAGGAAAGGTATTTAATAAATACACTGTCGTGATAGTTTCGTTAGACAATCTTTTGCTGTAAATATCAATGTCCCAAATTCCGAATGTCATAGCTTTAGATTCTGCTTTAGCGCTTGATCGAGCAACTACCCTTTCCTTTTTACTCATCTAAGCAACAAGTTTTCTACACCAGTACAAAAATCTTAAGGCCTTTTTATTAATAGATAATATGTAAATACTTTTATAACACTCTTGAACCTCTATATCTTTCCCAACTCTTGAGAGCCTAAAGAAACTAACTCACCTAAACTTTATTCTATAAAAAACAATAATAAATGAGAGTAATTCTAAATAAGGTAATATACATATGACTTACCCAGATACTATAATGTTGATACAGTAATATTTCAACTCCCGTCTAATGCAACTTTTTTTTTTGTAAAGGTATAAAGTGAGTGTGAAAATTATGTTTGGTGGGTGTAGGTAGCAAGCCAGAAACTAGTAATAGTCTTATATAGGTCGCAAAGGAGAAACTAGGAAGACGCGTTAATGGAGAAGACAACACTACCGTATCTGCCTCATGAATTGATAGTTCAAATCCTGCTGAGGTTACCAGTGAGGTCTCTTATTCGTTTCAAATGCGTTTGTAAGTCTTGGTTTTCTCTTATCTCTCATGACAACTTTGCTAATTCACATTATGAAGTTACCGCTGCAACACATACTCCTAAAATTCTGTTCATACCATCTCCATCTCTTGAAACGTCTTGGTCTATAGATTTAGAAGCATCTCTTAACGATGACAACGCTTCTGCTTCACTAAACCCTAATTTTAGGCTTCCTGAATCTTATTTTGTTATTGAAATTGTATGTTCATGCAGAGGGTTTATACTTTTGCATACTTGCTCAAACAAATACCTTTTTCTCGTTATGGTTTCAATTCTGATTCAAATTATTTCTATGGCTTTGGGTATGACGAGTCAACAAGTGATTACTTGCTGGTTTCATTGTTCTATGATGCAAGTCCAATCTTAGATTATATTTCACCACATTTAGAGTTTTATTCATTGAGACCTGATACATGGAAAGAAATTGAGGGAACTTACTTCCCGTATATGAATGCTAGTAGTTGCATAGGAGGGTCTCTCTTCAATGGAGTTATTCATTGGATGGCTTTTCGTGATGATTTATGGATAGCCGTTATCATTGCCTTTGATTTAACGGAAAGAAAACTTTTAGATTTGGCTTTTCCAGATGATCATAACCGTGGACGTAAACCTTGTGGTATATGGGTATTTGGAGAATTTCTCAGTGTCTGTGTTGAAATATGGGTGATGAAAGAATACAAAGTTCATTCGTCTTGGACTAAGACTCTTGTTCTGTCTATTAGTGGCATTCCCTACTTTCCCCCTGTATGTTGTACAAAAAGTGGTGATATTATTGGAACAGATGGTTATACCTGATTGATGAAGTATAATGACAAAGGACAGTTGCTTGAATGTCACTCCTATTTTAAAGATAAAAATTATTGTAAATCCAGAGTGGCTATGTATACCGAGTCTTTGGTTTCACTTCCCATTGACATTATGCAAGGTTAAGAAGACAAACAAGAAGAATGAGGTTATGAAATATTCCTCTTCACCATTTTCTTGATATTTATAGTTATACTTTAATATGCACTCTTAGGTGGCTGCATTTGTAACAGAGTCATTATGCAACATGAGCTGGTGTAATATGTCACTAAACGTTTATTGATCAACTATTTGTAGTGTGTTTGTTATAAATGTTGACAACTTTAATTGTTTGTGTGATTTATGTTATTTATGCATGTGTAATTGGATTCAGTTTTTCTATATTTAAATGGTGTTTACCCTTCAGTATTTAGTCTCTTTTGAACACAGTTAGAACGCTACTATCAGAGAAACAAATTCCTAGATAGTGTTAAAGTGATTGCCAACTTTGAAAGGCAAGAATCAAACTCCATAAGAGGATTGCAGGGAGTGAATCCCTCAGTAGAGCATTTTAGGGTGTTTGGTTGTGCAGCACATGTTAATATTCCAATTGCAAGAAGAAACAATATTGTGAATAAAGCTACAAGTGTGTGCAACTTGGGATGAGTGATGATTTTAATCTAACAAATTAGTCCTTTAACTATAATTTAACTTAATGATTTATTAATTAATAGCAAGTACTACTTATTTTAATTTGTTATGGTTGGTGGAGACCATGGAGTCAATTGAAGAGGTAGTTAGAGATTAAGTTGAAGGTTTTCTCAATCTTCAAAAGATGCAAGGAGCAACTTAACACATAGCCAGATCTTCTTGGAGAAAAATCAAACTCAAAAGAAAGGAGAAGCCAAATGATCGATTGAAAATTCTGAAACAGAAAACAAGAAAATGATGGAAATAAAAAAGAAACGCGGCAGAGCATTCATGGTGGATACCATGACTTTGATATCATGTTGAGAAACAATGGTAGAGCCGAACAAAGAGAAAAGTAAAATAATAGAAAGATTAAATTTTGGAATTGATGATTGAAGAATTTAATTACACATTGATGCACTTTATATAGTGATCTTAAGGTAACCAATAAAACTAGCTAACAACTAATTATAACCAATAACTAGAAACAAAATATCAAATTAATTCTAACAAATGTCCAATTATGTCTAACACATTGCTCATCAATTAATTCTAACAAAGATGATAGATGTAAGGAAATTCCAATATTATGAGAGAGACATTTTTTGAATATGTACACATGTTTTCCCTATTTTCTTTTTCAGAACAAATTCCAAACAATGTTTTCTCTAATGAACCACAATTATTTGCAGCTGTAGAGAGCAGTGCCACAAGACAGAAAACAGTCTAATAACTGTTCCTCACACTTCAACTTGAGCTGCCGCAAGCCTAGCAATTGGAATCCTGCAAAAGAGTCCTCAAATTTTCAGTTTGACTACTAAAAATACAAATATCTCATTTCATACAACTTTGAACCGAAAGTCTAACCTAAAAGGAGAACACGAGACATAATCAAGTCCAAGTTGAGCAAAGAATGCAATAGAAGACGGCTCGCCACCATGCTCTCCGCATATTCCAACCTGATAATCAATGTAATTAATTAATCATTTGCAGTAGTGTTTAAACACCATAATTGACATATTAAGAATAACCAAGATATGTGATACAAGTTTGCTGTTTAAATTTTTATTGTTAAGTTACCTTCAAATTTGGTTTAGCAGCACGACCATTTTCTGTGCACATTTTGATTAGTTGACCCACACCTTTCTGGTCAAGTACCTATAATTGTTGTCAATAATGTGAATTTAGCAAAACATACTTTATCCGTCAAAAAAAAAAGCAATCATACTTTATATATTAAGAAAATGCAAAATGCACCATCTCCCGTTCACAAAATAAGTAAAATAACGTTAAAAGTAATGATATTTTATTAATGTTGTTTCACGAAGTTTGACAGAGTTGCGCAGGTGTGTGTTATTTTTACACACAACAGTGCAAAATCTTTGATTCGTGTAATCACACACCACACAACTATGCAACTAACCTCGAATGGGTCATGCTGCAAAATCCCAGCAGATAGGTATGAAGGGAGAAATTTTCCAACATCATCTCTACTGTAGCCGAATGTCATTTGGGTAAGGTCATTGGTTCCAAATGAAAAAAAATCTGCTTCATTTGCAATCTACACAAATGGATTATAAAATTTGAAAGTGTAAAGAGGACAAAATATTGTTTTTTCTTTAACACATTTTTATTATTGTATGTTAAAATTCATGTGTATATCTTCAAGACAAAGGGAAGTATAAGTATTACCTCATCAGCAACCAGTGCAGCTCTTGGAACTTCAATCATAGTTCCAACCTTATAGCTTAGAGAAGAACCCATCCCAGCGAACACTTTCTCAGCAACGTTCCTTATTAAACTCACTTGATGTCTTAATTCCTGCTAGTCAAAGAGTATTGGGCTTATAATAATTATATCAAGATTTTTATTAAGATCGAACCAAAAAATGGTTCTTCATGTTATATTTCGAGAGAGAACATTCTGAATTTTTCGTCATAATCTTTTGCATATATGATATATCTGAAACAAATTCGAGAAATTACTAAAGATTAAGTAAGAAAAAGGAACATGCCTGAGGTGTGCCAATAAGTGGAACCATTATCTCTGGTAGAACTACAATACCATTGCGACTCACTGAAACAGCGGCTTGGAAGATTGCACAAGCCTGCATCTCAGTCAATTCTGGATATGATATTCCCAGCCTGTTCACATGATTTCAAATTGTCAAACATCAAGGGTACCGAGTTTGATTCCTACTGATAAATTATGAACTTGGAATTTCCAAACTAAACATCAGTCATGTGATAGTTATTTGTTACACGCAAGCATCATATTAAGAGGAGGACAGACCTGCAGCCGCGAAAACCAAGCATGGGATTAACTTCAGAGAGTTTTTCAATCCTAGAGAATATTTCTGCTTCTTTCATGCCTGTCTGAGAAGTTAGTTCACTGACAACATGTGCCAAGTCACCTTCAGGAAGAAATTCATGAAGTGGAGGATCTAACAATCGGATTGTTACTGGGAGGCCATCCATTGCACGGAAAATTCCCTCAAAATCTGATTGTTGATAAGGTAATAACAATTCAAGTGCAGCTTTCCTCTGTTCTTGTGTAATGGCCATTATCATCCTTCTCACAGCCTTTAGCCTTTCATCTGAAGCAAAAAACTAAAACACACCAAACTTATAGCATACAAAAAGGATCATTTTTATCTTATGCTCGCTCTACATGAGTGTTCTTTCTTTTTATTTCGAAAAGCAATGCTAAAACTTGTTATAACAAAACTACAATACAAGCCTTTTAAATTTTAATGCACTCACACGTTTTAGTTAGTTATAACAAGGAGTTGAATATTATTTGTACCATGTGTTCAGTCCTGCAAAGTCCAATTCCTTGTGCACCATTTCTTCTTGCTGTTATTGCATCTTCAGGTGTGTCACAATTTGCCAAAACCTGATACACAACAATGATATGAGTGAAATTACCAAACACGAATTAAATGTTTTGATTCAACTCAACTTCTGTAGCTAATAAAGAATACACAGCAGCACCTTCAGCTTCCTTATTTGATCAGCCCAAGACATGAAAGTTTCCAAATCCTCACTTAATGCCGGAGGAGAAAGTGCTTGCTTTCCTAGAATCACCTCACCTGTGGAACCATTCAGCGAGATCCATTCTCCTTCTGATATTACCATATCCCCAATTACAACCACCTATCATCATAAATGGATGTTATTATACTGGATTATTTAAACATGAAGAAGATCTTTTACTAATTTGTCAATAATATAGGAGGTTACCTTTCTAGACTCCTTTACTTCAATATTGGAGCAACCAGACACACAACACTTTCCCCATCCACGAGCTACAACAGCAGCATGAGATGTCATACCACCTCTTGCTGTCAAGATGCCAACAGCTGAATGCATTCCCCCAATGTCCTCTGGACTTGTCTCTGTCCTTACCTTTGATAATGTAAGTATGTATTAGAATTTAATGATTTAACCTAGATATGAAACTAAATCTAGGACATCATATAGAGATACTTTATACACACTGGTTTGATCTCTATGCTGGGCTAAGAGACTAAACACAATATGGATTGATACTCATTCAAAACTTTAAGACATTGGATATAATGAAGGGGAAAAAAGAGATAAGGAAAATGATGGCTTTGATAATGAAAAAGAATACCAAAATTGCACTCTTTCCTTGTGCATGCCATTCCTCGGCATCTTCAGCAGTGAACACAACCTGCCCAACCGCAGCTCCAGGGGATGCAGGCAAACCAGTGGCAACCACTTTGTTCTTGTACTTAGATGGATCCTCAAACTAAACAAGTACACTTAAAGCAATCAATAAAACTTGAGCATCTTACATTTGAAATGAAAAGTAAATGAAAAATAAATAAATGGAAATAAATGTACATATCAATCATCAAACACTATATAATCAGTCATCAAACAAAATTAAACCATGCATTATTTATCAAAATGATCACTATCCTTTTATAATCTTTTTTCAAGTAATTTTTGTTAATATTTTCAAATACTATATAATCGTGCGAGGAAATTGACATTGTAAGTTGTTTTGATCAGTGCATTATTTACAAAAGAATGTTAAAGGAAAACCGTACATGGATTACGATAATTACAACAACGTATATACCTGTGGATGTAGGAACTGATTAAGATGTTGTAGCTCTACCATCTTGATTGCAGAACGAATATCAACAAGCCCCTCATTGACCATGTCTGTAGCTATTTTGACTGCACCTTTACCAGTACGCTTTCCAATTCGACATTGCAACATCCACAATCTATTTTCTTGAACAGTAAACTCAATATCCTACAATATCATATCAATTTGAGAATTACATGTCAGTCTATTGATACAAACAATGCAAAAACAGTAAAACATATCTTAAGAGATTGAAACTTTCACCATCATATCCTTGTAGTGATTCTCAAGAATTTTACAATTCTCCTCAAGTTCCTTATAAGCATCTGGCATGCAAGTTTTCATGGTCCCTAGATCTTCAGGTGTCCTGATTCCAGCAACTACATCCTCTCCCTGTTATAATTTTTTTTTTGTTGAAACATCAACAAAGTAGTTAGTAATTTACTACTAAATACAAATCATAGTGGCATGTGTATTGTAAAATAACAACTAGTAAATCATATTATATATAACCTGAGCATTAGTGAGAAACTCTCCATAAAGTTTCTTTTCACCGGTGCTTGGATTTCTAGTGAACAGAACACCAGTTCCTGAAGTATTTCCCATATTACCAAACACCATAGATTGAATATTCACAGCAGTGCCCATTAGCCCAGTTATCTGATTAATGTTTCGATACTTAATAGCCCTTGGACTATCCCAAGAGTTGAAAACAGCTTTAACAGCTAATTCTAGTTGCTTCTTTGGATCTGCAATTGATAAATCAAGAGACGGTTTGTGGATGGATTGCACTAAGAATGTTTAACAACAAAACATGAAGAATTTGATAGTGTTGAAGTAAGTACCTGAGGGAAACTTTTCTCCCTTAGCTTCAACATAGACATTCTTGTACTGCTCAACCAAATTTTTGAGATCATTGGCTGATAGACCAGTGTCATGTTTAATGCCTTTTGAATGCTTTAGCTTTTCTAACTTGTCCTCATACATTGAGTGTGGAATGTCCATTACCTAAATATAACATAGAATAAAAGTTTCAACAAAACCAATGGAAGATACTAAAAGACGACGTTCATTAAGGAAGTGTATTGGATAGAGATTTTAAATGACAATTATTGCTTAGAGAAGTGTTGCGGACGAAATGCAATTTTGTTCATTTGATATAAAAGAAGTACTTACAACATTTCCAAACATGTCTAAGAAACGTCTATAAGAATCATAAGCAAACCGCTCTCCACTTTTTGAAGCCAACCCAGCAACCACTTCATCATTCAATCCAAGATTAAGAACTGTGTCCATCATTCCAGGCATGGAAATCTGATAGATGTAGAATAAACAAACAACTTTATGCTATAAACATGTTTAACACAACCCTAAAAGGAATCAAATTTAAACCAAAACAAAATACGTACACCTATAAATTCAATGGAACTTGTACGATAATATAGCTGCTCTATAATCGCAATGGTAGACACAAATGGCCGAACGGCGTAAATTCAATGGAACCATTGTTTGCGATTTCTTTAATCTTTTGTTACTAGTTGTTGTTTTAACATAAACCTTATACCATTTTTCTTGTACCTTTACACATCACATAATATGCAAAATCACACTATTTTCATATAAGATATAAGCTTGTTTTCATAAGCTAACATAGTTCACTTATGGAAATAAGATGAAAACAAATAATGGACATGTCATGAGATGTTTCTATAAGCTTTTCCAAATAGTGTCACCAATGCTTGTGCATTACGCATATGAATAAGCTCAAATAACCCAATTCAAACAAGTTCTGCGACAAAATGAAATATAAGGAAAAGGCTCTTACCGCAGCACCAGAGCGAACAGAGACAAGGAGGGGTTTTGAAGGATTCCCAAGAAAGGCCCCCATTTCATTTTGCACAAAATTAAGGCCTTCAAGTATCTCCTCCCACAAACCATTTGGTAGGTTCTTCACATTTTCTTGATACTCTCGACATGCTTCTGTTGATATAGTGAGTCCAGGAGGCACAGATAATCCAATTGTTGCCATTTCTGCCAAGTTTGCTCCCTTTCCTCCCAACTACACATGCAGAAAGCAATTCAAAGGAATAAAAATTAGTTGTTACATGAAAAATCAAATAGCCTTGTTTTTCCAAATTGTGTTCAGTGTTTTAGCATGCTAGCTAAGAGAACATGAATGAGAGAAATCAATTTGAGTTAGTTTAAAAATGCTTATTATGGATAGATAAAGAATGCTTACCAAGGACTTCATAGCTTTGTTTCCATCACTTCTACCTTTGCCAAAGGTGAACACCCGCTGTTAAAACAGAAAGACAGAAGAATATCACACTTTCATCCTTGCAAATATATAATGTTTTACTTTTAATGTCCGTAATGTTTTCTATTTTAGTCTCTACAAATATACCACTTTAGTGTTTTGCTTAATCCTTCAAAATTTGTTTATATTAGAACTAATCAATGTACCTTTTGGAAATTATTACAGAATCCTTACCAACTCTTACATAATCTCATTAATGTAAGACATTTTTTATAGAAAGAATGACAACATGTGACTGCAAGAACAGATGAAACAACGACCTTGTTGCTATTGCTAGAATCATAAACAGCCACCATGATTGCTCAGATTGTTGTAGCGAATGATCGGAAAAGAGTAAACTTAAGGCGTGTAGTCACTCTTCTAAGGAACTATCTATTGGCGATGGACGTACCGAAGATATATGAGTACACGACAAGCAAGTAACCAAAACTCTTACTAGGACTGTTTATGAAAGTGAGCTACTAAGTATTAAATAGTAGTGAAGATGAAGGGAGAAGTTTAAGGTATGATGTGGTGCACATTCAGGAAATGTAGGAGATATGATTTTGTTTTAGCACATACTGAGTCAAGTTAATTAGATGCTATTAATGCTCAAGTGGGAAGAATAGAATTTTTCAAAAATACTCATTTAGCTCTAATAAAGACAATTTTCGGATAAAGAGTAAAATACGGGAGTCTCATGCTTTCTAATAAGACAATTATTATTTACAAAATAATTGTTTTGACACAACATTTGCAAAATAATAAATAACTACTTTCCCCTAAAAAAAAAATACTCATTCCGTTCCAAAATGTAAGAAAAAAAGACAAACTTTAAAAAAAATAATTATTTAATCTTGTTTTTTTTTAAAAATCATTTTTTTCATGAAAATCTTTTGACTTTCTCATTAAATTAAATGTAAATTGTATCCAATTTTCTCTCTCTTCCATTTTCTCCATAACCAATAGTCAATGAAAATTGTTTTTACATCTTCTCATAAAACTTATTATAAAGAAAACATAAAAAAAACTATACTTCAAATTCTTATATTTTAATTTTTTTAATAAGTGTGATTTCCTTTTTCATCCTTACAATTTAGGACGTACTTTCATTAAAAAAAATTACTTTTGATATATCCGATAAGTACAAAAATAATAAAGAACATATGAACTTGTCAAAAATAAAAATAAAATAAAGAACATATGCAGAGGATTTGGATTTGGATTTTGTTTTGATAAAAAAATTAACGAGAATAACTAAACAAATTTTCCCTTCGTTCTTAAATACATGAATATGCATTATTCACATAGCTTACTTTGATTATATTTTTTAACCAATATATAAATGCAAATGTTAGCATATAAAATGTTGTCCGATTTGTTTCAATGAATATTTTTAAAATATCAAATTTTTAAAATTTTTTATCATAAATAATTAAAATGGAGTGAGTAAGTAATTGACATATATGAAGTAATTGATTGCGGCATGTATTTAAAATGGAGTGAGTAAATGTAGCCAAATGAACAATTAAATGTTTTTTTTTTTTTGCAGACCAAGTGATAAACACTATGAAACTCGTCCTCACACAACTGTAAGTATCACTGAAATTCGAATCAAGAGAATGTGTCTAACTTAGCCTCTCCTATCACATTTATAAGTAACTTTTGCTTATTTTATTTATTAAAAAACTGATGTATATATACTATAATATAATCTGAATACATCAGCTATTTAATAAATTAAAAATGTTAAGCTGTTTATAAATGTGACTCTAGGGAATACTCATTTCCACAATATGAAATAGTTAGACTTTATGCACAATTAGATGATATCCTTATCCTGCCAAGTTTCGTGTGAAGCCATATAGTTGTAACTTGTAACGTAACACTTCAGCTTTGAGGTACGCAATTCGAGAGTGACACCAAGAGATGATATCCTTATCCTTATCTTCTTTAATAAAACCTAAACTCCAAAATTAAGGAAGGTGTTTGGCGGGATTCCGACTTCCAAACTCACCAAAATTAATAAAATCAAGCTAACACCGTAAGTAAGTGTAGTAAAAGTAGCAACCTGAGTCATTTTTCCAAAAACAAAATAGAATTGGAATTTGGAAAGAATGATTTTAAAATAACCAATTCAAAGGGTTCAAAAAAATTCTTAGGTTTAACTTATCATTAATCTCAAAGAACATTCAATATTGATTTAGTTCTTGATTAGAATTTCATATAAAAATTTAAGGATATTACTTTTCTCATCCTATGAGTTTCTTACGTGTCTTATTTATTATACGAAAATACTCTTGATTCGAATCATATAATCCTGACTTTTTTTTAGTGATTTTCGGATTATAAAATCTGTTTTTAGTGATTTTCAGATTATAAAATTCAAAATAATGCAAACCCTATAAGCAATCATCATAAGCTCTCTCGTTTCCACATTTTTTAATTTTGCTTTTAAAAACAAAGTAAAAATAAATAAAACATGTCAAATAAAATCAGAAAAATATAAAAAACCATCAAAAAATTATAAAAATCAAATAAAGTTAATGCAATTTTTTTTTTGGATTTTTCTACAAATAAAAAAAATGGGTTTAAACGATGAGATTTTAGATTTTGAAAGAGAATCCATTCTAGGGGAGTCTTGTTCTTTTATTTTTTTTTCTTCAGGTTTTTGTAGTAAGTTCAGAGCAATTTGATTAAATAGCCTAAAAACCAATTTTTTTTACGCAGATTCGACGGAAACAGCTAACAATGACCTGAAAGAGGGATTATGATGGCTAGTATAGTTCTTAAATTAGCCTATTCTCGTCTCCAATAGGCTCAGTCTTTGTATGGAGTGTTTGAATTTTATAATCCAAAAATCACAACAAAAACACCTTGTAATAATGGGGTTTGAGATTGTAAATTCTGAATAAGTGAAAAACTCATTTTCCATCCAAAAACAAGGTGAAAACTTAATTCGAATTCTATAATTCGAAAATCCCCGGAGCAATTTGTGTTGGAACATGGTGTAGTAAATATAGCACCGTCAATACAGAACACTATTCTCTGTAGATTATTTAATCAACAATTAAGCACGTGATCTCTATGGTATAGCATGCACCGCCCAAATACTAGTGGCATCGCTGTTTGCTTTGATTACTGATTTCTTAACCCCCTTTTATTCATGCCAAGGACGTTAAACTTTGTTGCCTAAATTCTGCACGCTATACTTTTCCAACACAAATTGTATTGCTTTGAAGATTAGTATTGACCGAAGTTATGAAAGAGAAAGTAAGGGCGTGAACTATTAAGAGAAACACTTACTTCTTTATATACTTATATAAATAACAAGAGAAACAAAGATGACATGGAATAATATTTCAAAGATTTTATTAGTCATCCAATAAAACATGTACAATATTTCACAGAATTAAAGATATATACCTATATATATTTCCACACCAATGTCTTATACACCAAATACACCAAGACACGGTATGCAATCAAATTATAAAAGAAACTTAATGTAAAAAAAATTATAAGAGAAACATTGTCTGAATATATATATATATGTACACAATGTTTTCTCTATTTTTTACTTTGAATTTTATATGCAAAGGTTTTCATATTAATAATTTCCCTTTGCTTTATTTTCTATCAAGTATGTTAGTATCCTTGCTTTATCAGACCTTTATATAAGCCTTCATTTTTTTTTTTAATAATGATATGGTTTAATAAATGATAAATCACAATTATTTGCAGCAGTAGAGGGTTGTGCCCTTGCTGGAATCAGTCTAATAACTGTTCCTTACGCTGCAACTTGAGCTGCTGCAAGCCTAGCAATCGGAACCCTGCGAAAGAGTCCTCGAATTTTCAGTTTGACTAATGAAAATACAAATGTCTCATTTTCTGTAGAAATTTAGTTTGACAAGCGTTTACAAACATGCGTAGAAATGAAAGTTCCCTGGCAAATTGAAGGGCATCTTACTAATCTAACCTGAATGGGGAACATGAGACATAGTCAAGTCCAAGTTGAGCAAAGAATGCAACAGAAGAAGGCTCCCCGCCATGCTCTCCACATATTCCAACCTGATGTGTGACATGGTTCATTGATTAATTAATTTCCCAAGTGTTTTATCACCATAGTATACATATTAAGAATAACCAAGATGTGTGACAAAATTTTGCTGTTTAAATTTGTATTGTTAAGTTACCTTCAAATTTGGTTTAGCAGCACGACCCTTTTCTGTGCAAATTTTGATGAGTTGACCCACACCTTTCTGGTCAAGTACCTGCAGTTGTTGTCAAAAATTCGAATTTAGCAAACATCCTTTATATATTAAGCTAATACAAAGAGTACCGCCTCTGATTTAGCAAATAGGTAAAATAACGTTGAAAGTAATGGTATTTCGTTTTCGCCGTTTTCAGCCCCCACATATCCTACACCTCTCAAGTCATTTTATAAAGTCGGACTAAAGATAGTCGTGCATGTATGTTATTTTTACACACATAGTGCAAATTTTTATTATTATGTGTCCTGGGATGAGACAAGAGCAACAACAGTATGAGAAATCACCGGTCACACGAGTATGGAATTAACCTCAAATGGATCATGCTGCAAAATCCCAGCGGATAGGTATGTAGGAAGAAATTTGCCAACATCATCTCTACTGTAACCAAATGTCATTTGGGTAAGGTCGTTGGTTCCAAATGAAAAGAAATCGGCTTCATTTGCAATCTACACAAATGGATAATAAAATTAGAAAGTGCAAAGAGGAAAAAATATTGTTTTTCTTTAATTTATTTTTATTATTGCATGTTAAAAACCAAGTTAATATCTTCAAGATAAAAGAATATCAGTATTACCTCATCTGCAACTAGTGCAGCTCTTGGAACTTCTATCATAGTTCCAACCTTATAGCTTAAAGAAGAGCCCATTTCAGAAAACACTTTCTCAGCAATGTTCCTTATTAAACTCACTTGATGTCTTAATTCCTGCGGGTTAAAAAGGATCGAGCTTATCATATAATAATCATGTCACAAGAGTTTCATTAATATCAAACTCCAAAAAATTGCTTAATTATATATTTCAAGCTGATAAATTGTTAAGGGAAAAGATAAACAAGCTAATATTTCAAAGTAGAACATTCTGAATTTTCCTCATAAGTTTTATGCATAGATGATAGGTATGAAACAAATTAGAGAAATAACTACAGAACAAATAAGTGAGAAGAAAGATCGTGCCTGAGGTGTACCGACAAGTGGAACCATTATCTCTGGAAGGACTGTTATACCATGGCTACTCACTGAAACAGCAGCTTGGAAGACGGCTCGGGCCTGCATCTCAGTCAATTCAGGATATGATATTCCCAACCTGTTCATATAATTTCATATTGTCAAACATGAGGACTTACTGTAAATTATCATATATATTTTTTAATTGAAAAATGTTAGTTGTTAGCTGTTATTTTGTCCTAAATCCCGGCTGTGGTTACGGTGTGAACCTTATATTCCGGCCATAATTGCGGTTGCAGACCACAATTTGGAATTATACTTGAACTTGTTAGCTATTTATCACCCCTATCCACTATGTCCCTCCTCCAACACTAACGAATTGCTATAAATTATGAACTTGGAATTTCAACACTAAACACAAGTCATATGATATTGATAGTAATTTGTTATGAACAAGGATCATAAAAAGAGGACAAACCTGCAGCCACGAAAACCAAGCATGGGATTAACTTCAAAGAGTTTTTCTATCCTAGAGACTATTTCTTCTTCTTTCATGCCTGTCTGAGAAGTTAGTTCACCAACAATTTCATTTAAATCACCTTCAGGAAGAAATTCATGAAGTGGAGGATCTAACAACCGGATTGTTACTGGGAGACCATCCATTGCTCGAAAAATTCCCTCAAAATCTGATCTTTGATAAGGTAACAACAAATCAAGTGCAGCTTTCCTCTGTTCTTGCGTAATAGCCAATATCATCATTCTCACGGCCTTTATCCTTTCATCTGAAGCAAAAAACTGAACACAACAAAACATGCACAAAATCATAATTTGTAACTACTAACTACCCTGTGTCATGCTCTAAAAAGTTAAAAAGTTACAATACAACCTTTTAATGCATTCATAATTTTCAGTTTGTTATAACATAGAGTTGAAAATTGTTGTACCATGTGTTCCGTCCTGCAAAGTCCAATTCCTTGCGCACCGTTTTGTCTAGCTGCTATTGCATCTTCAGGTGTGTCAGCATTTGCCAAAACCTGATACACAACAATGATATGAGTGAAATTACCTAGCAAGAATTAGATGTTTTACTTCAACTCAACTTTTGCAGATAATAAAGAATATGCAGCAGCACCTTCAGATTCCTTATTTCATCAGCCCAAGACATGAAAGTTCCCAAATCATCGCTTAGAGCCGGAGGAGAAAGTGCCTGCTTTCCTAGTATCACCTCACCTGTGGATCCATTCAACGAGATCCATTCTCCTTCTGATATTACATTGTCCCCGATAACAACCACCTATCACCATAGATGGAGATTATTATACTCAATTACTTTGAACATGATCTTTTACTAATTTGTCAACAATATAGAATCCGAGGTTACCTTTTCATGGTCGTTTACTTGAATATCAGAGCAACCAGAGACACAACACTTTCCCCATCCACGGGCTACAACAGCAGCATGAGATGTCATACCACCTCTAGCTGTCAAGATACCAACAGCAGAATGCATGCCCCCGACATCCTCTGGACTTGTCTCTGTCCTTACCTTCAATAATGCAAGTGTGTATTAGAATTCAATGATTCCTTATGGATGATTTGTTTAACTTAGTCATGAAGTTAAATCTAGAACATTATATACATCCTAACCATAATATATCTGGTACATATAAGTATTTCACCTAAACACCAGGAAGATCTCCACATTTGTCTCAGAGCAACAACATAACTGGATTGGATACCACATATTGTATTGGATATTTTATTGGTTTCCTCATTTAAATGTTTCTCAAACACTCGCATTTTCAACAAATGTGAGACTTCCTACTCACACTTGATACTAACTATCGCCCCTTCGAGTGTGAGTCCAGACCATGCACTCATCACATATGCTCCCCCTAAAGCGGAAATCGTTTTCATCCACATAGGAGACTAAAACACCGGGAGATATCCATACTATACTTAGAGAAACCACACAAATGGGTTGGAATTGTACACCACATATTCTTCCAAAATCTTAAACCATTAGGTATATGAGTCATCTTCACTTATACATTGCTCAACATTCACATTTTCATCCAATCTGAGCTTTTTAATCTGACTTGATACTAATGATAAAATGAAATGAAGAGGAACAAAGAAATAAGAAAAATGATTGCTTTATAATGAAAAGGAATACCAAAATTGCACTCTTTCCTTGTGCGTGCCATTGTTCAGCAGCCTCAGCAGTGAACACAACCTGCCCAACTGCAGCTCCAGGGGATGCAGGCAAGCCAGTGGCAACCACTTTGTCCTTGTACTTAGAAGGATCCTCAAACTAAACAAATAAACTTAAAGCAATCAATAACACTGGGGCATCTTACGTTAAAAATGAAAAGTTGATAAAAAAATAAAATGCAAATAAATGTACATATCTTTTAAAAATAAGAACATTGATTCATCGAACAAAAAAAATATCATTTAGCTAAATGTATTGGGAAAAACCCAAGTCCCACATGGGATAGATAAGACTCTTGAGAAGAGTTTATAAAGAGGAGGCAATCCTCACCTCACAAATAGGTTTTGTAAGAATGAGTTAGGCCCCAAATTTCAACATGGTATCAGAGCTTGTCGAATTCAAGGGCCGCCTAAACCTATTCACGCACCAAGCCCAAAAGATTCTAACAAAATGATGTTATTTGATTATACAGATATGATTATTAGCCTCTATAATTATGTTTGCAGATAATTGTATGAGTAAATTGACATTGTAAGTTGTCTTGATTAGTTAATTATTTACAAAAGAAAGTTAAAGGAACACCGCGCATGAACAACATTAGTTGCAACTAAGTATGTACCTGTGGGTGTAAGAGCTGATCGAGATGCTGTGGCTCTACCATCTTGATTGCAGAACGAATATCAACAAACCCCTCATTGACCATATCTACAGCTATTTTTATTGCACCTTTACCAGTACGTTTTCCACTTCGACATTGCAACATCCACAATCTATTTTCCTGAACAGTGAACTCAATATCCTACAATATTGTATATAATATATCAAATTCAGAAGAATTACTTGCCAGTCTATCAATACAAACAAACAATGCAAATATAGTAAAACAAATCTATAGAGATTGAATTTTTTACCATCATATCCTTGTAATGATTCTCTAGAATCTTACAATTCTCCTCAAGTTCCTTATAAGCATCTGGCATGCAAGTTTTCATGGTCTCTAAATCTTCAGGTGTCCTGATTCCAGCAACTACATCCTCTCCCTATTATAAACAATTTTGTAGAAACATCAACACCAAAAGGAAATAGTATTCTATTAACTAATGGATATAACAATTGTCTAACGATAAAAAAAACTAATAGATATGACAATGGCATGATTTATGAATATAAAATAACAACTAGTAATGAACTCATATATAACCTGAGCATTAATGAGAAACTCCCCATAAAGTTTCTTTTCCCCAGTGCTTGGATTTCTAGTGAATAAAACGCCAGTTCCTGAAGTATTTCCCATATTACCAAACACCATGGATTGAATGTTTACGGCAGTGCCCACTAGTCCAATTATCTGATTAATGCTCCTATACTTATTAGCCCTTGGGCTATCCCAAGAATTGAAAACAGCTTTAACGGCTAATTCTAGTTGCTTCTTCGGATCTGCAGTTGGTAAATCAAGGAGCAAGTGTGGGGACAGATTACAATAAGAATGTGTAGAAACAAAACATGAAGAAGTTGATGGGGTTGCAGTTAGCACCTGAGGGAAACTTTTCTCCCTTAGCTTCGAGGTAGACACTCTTGTACTGCTCAACCAGATCTTTGAGATCATTGGCTGTTAGATCAGTGTCATGTTTAACGCCTTTTGAATACTTTAGCTTTTCTAACTTCTCCTCAAACAATGAATGTGGAATGTCCAATACCTAAATTTAACATATATATAAGAAAAGTTTCAAGGAAGCAATGGAAGATACTAATAGATGACGTTCATTAACGGAGTGTATTGGATTGAGATTTTAAAAGACAACTTTAACATAAAAAATTTGCAGAAGAAATGCAATTTTGTGCATGTGATATAAAAAGCTAACTACTTACAACACCTCCAAACATGTCTAAGAAACGTCTATAAGAATCATAAGCGAACCGCTCCCCACTTTTTGAAGCCAACCCAGCAACCACTTCATCATTCAATCCAAGATTAAGAACTGTGTCCATCATTCCAGGCATGGAAATCTGATAAATGTAGAATAAACATACAAGTTTATGCAATAGACATGTTAAGTACACCATAAAAGGATTCCCTCAAAAAAGAATGTTGATGTACATCAAAAAAAGAATCAAATTTAATCAAAGCAAATTACACCTATAAATAAAATGGAACTTTTCAGTTTTAAAGCAGAACTTTTTAACAATCAAGATAAATCAATTTCATAATTTACAGTTTAAACTATTTAATGATTTAGAGAAAATGTTACCAACTATTTACATCAAGAACTTGAACTTAAAAACCCTGGATATAAATCCTAAGTTGAGCTGAATCAATGCTATAATAGAAACACATTTTTCCTGTATTTTACATTCTTGATGTTTGGATAAGGTTATCCATATTTGGATAAACAAATGTAATCATAAGCCTAGGTTCTCCATGTTTGGATAAACAACTTAGTTAAGTGCTTATAGCATAAGCAAGCGCTATATAGTTAGTAATGTATAAGTTATTTCTTTAACAAAAGATAAAATAAAAACACAAACTTTTTTCAAATAAACTATAAGTTGTTTTCATAAACTATTCTAGAGAGCCTATAGACATGTGATTAGCTATTTCCATAAGCTCTGCCAAACAGTCTCGCAAATGGTTATGCATTTAGATAAGCTCACAAGAACTAGGAAAAAGTAAAACCAAACAGGAAAAAGGCTTTTACCGCAGCACCAGAGCGCACAGAGAGGAGGAGAGGTTTTGAAGGATTCCCGAGAAAGGCCCCCATTTCATTTTCAACAAAACTAAGGCCTTCAAGTATCTCCTCCCACAAACCATTTGGTAGGTTCTTTTCATTTTCTTGATATTCTTGGCATGCTTCTGTTGATATAGTGAGTCCAGGGGGCACAGATAAACCAATTGTTGCCATTTCTGCTAAGTTGGCTCCCTTTCCTCCCAACTACAATTAACACACAAGCAATTGTTCATCAATTCAAATGTAAAACTTAGTTGTTAATTACATGAAAAACATATAGCTTTGTTTTGCTAAACACAATGTGTTTAGTGTTTAGTTCAAAAGAAAAACTTGTCATGAAAGCATAAAGGATACTTACCAAGGACTTCATGGCCTTGTTTCCTTCACTTTTACCTTTGCCAAAAGTGAACACCCTCTGTTTAAAACAGAAATACAGAAGAGTATTGCTTCAGTTTTCTTTTCCAAAAAAAAAAACTATTAAATGTAACAATACTTTTGGAAATCATAGCTGCATTGCACACACCCTCACAACTCTTTTATAACTTTTGTCAAAAAAAAAAAAAACTCTTTTATAACTCGTTAATATAAGAATATTTTCATAGGGAAAAAAATGACAATTTAACTTTTAAAATTTTTCTTGTCAAAATAAAGAACTATGTGCTATACTACTGAATTTTTTTTAAGTATCAACTCAGAGTTAGTGTAACTATGTAATCAAACAAGTAATATGTTAATTCATAACTATTATAAGGTGTCAAACCTTCCACGATAGAGCTCCCTATTTTGGATGATTAAGTGGACCTCGCATACTTAATTTATAGATTTAAAAGAGTAATTTTGACATTCACTAACATAGATATTTACTTTGTCAAAAAACATTGACATTTACTGTTAGATACTTTAAATAATAAAAAACACATATTTTTTTTGAAAAGATATCTCTCGAAAATTATTTTTATTAAAATCTATTCAAAATAGCTTCTCATTTTAAACATTTTTGGAAATTTTATAATTCAATAAAATTCATCATAAAAGAATGAAAAACTTAAAATGACTTTTATGAGAAGCTATTTAAACCAATTTTTCATTTGAAGTTTTCTTTTAAAAAAAATCTTTTTAAAAAAGATTATAACAAAAAAAACAATATAAAAATCATTTAAAAAAAACTATAACAAATGTCAACAAAATTTATTAAATATGATCCACATACTGGGAAGAGAGAGTGTACTTTCAAAGGCACTCTTCTCTATAAACAACCAACAGTTGTGTCAGATGTCTATTTAACATGGTGCTAATATAGATGTCATGGTGGGTGTTTATTTAACATAATCCTAATATAGGTAAAGCACAAAACATTTCATTGAGGATGTACTTTGCTAAAAATATGTGATGTTAAATGAATGACCACTTTGCTTACAATAAAAAAAATTGAAGGACTTTTGTTGCTTATTTTATTTTATGACCTAATCAATGTTTTATTCTTTATTTTTGCTACAGTTTGATTTTTTTTATTTTATTACTCATTTCTAGGGATGGCAAAACGGGGTTGAGCCCTTCGGACTGATTCGTTAAATTTGTTATAAACTATTTGCATTGAAAACATAATTTTTTACACTTTTTTAACTTTGACTACACAAGTTTCAAGGTCCTTATACTATATTTGATTTCCTTAACCAGTGCCCGGGGACACTAGTTAACATTTTCCAAATTTTTATACGATGTTAAATTCGGTTGTGAAGTTTTTTTTAGGGAGAAGGTTGTCAATTTTTAGTTGTTAAAATATCATAACTCTAAAAAGGTGACACCTAAGTTATTTATGAAAAAATTGTGAATAATTTACATAATCAACGAACATTAGCCACATAACTACATTTTTAAGTGACAGCAACAAACTATCATTGATCCCACTAACAAATGCTCGTTTTTATTGATTGGTCGGTAAATTATCCATCATTCTTTAAAGGTAATCTAGAAGGAAAAAAAGCCCTAAAAAAATTATATGTGATTTTCTAAACTTTACGGGTACGACTTCAATTTAAAAAATGAACACATTGACAAATGACAGCCTTAAGTTTGATTAGGTATGTATCAATTATTCAATACAATGTTACATTTCTATATTAATTTAAATTAAATTTTGAATGATTTTAGTCTAAGAGATGTCGATATCCAATTAAACATCATGTATATAAGAATTCTCCAAAAAATACATATGTGATTTGGTCTTTTTTTTTTAGAAAAAATCTAATCACTTAGATTTTTCATAAAATATTGCATAAAACATTCAATAAAAATCTAATTTGCTCTATTTTAATTTCCTTTAAACGATTTGAAAGTTTGTAATCTGATTTGGATGGTAACCTCTAGCATAACCCTTTTCGTAGTTTGCATGATAAATAAAGATTGATACAAACACTAAAAATTAAGGAAGTTAATGATAGGAAAAAACCAGAGAATTTATTTAACGAAAAACAAAAGATAAGATAAAGGTCTAGAAGTGTACCTTTTTTGTGGTGGGTGGTGTTGTTGGGGTAAGGATAGTTTGGCTACGAATTGAAGGCTGATATGTACTTGTTGTTCTAGCTTTCCATGTTGATGTAAGCCGTAACTGTAACTCCTTCCACTGCACCTTTGTACTTCTTCTCCCACTAACATCATTCTTGTTCCCTTTGAAAAGCCTATTATCTGATGATGATGTGTTCCTTACGACTATGCCTCTTACTATAGAAGACATCTCTGTTGTTCTTCTCCTCCCAAAATCGAAATGGCAGATGTTGTGTTGTATTATGTTCTATTGTTTTTGTTTCTCTATGTTCTATTATTATTTTATGATATTTCAAAATTGTTGACAAATATGAGGCGGGTATATGATGATGAGAAATGAGTGGACGAAATTACGATTATAGTGTTGTATAGTCGCATCATAAACTTTCTTTGACCCGCTAATGCTCGCTAATTTTACTACTTATCATGTGAAGAATAAGCCTATGTACACGTTTGCTGTTTTGTCTCTTAGCTAGATAAGGGTCTCTGGCACGCATATTAATATACAGCTTATTTCTTACCGTAGGAAAAATAAATAAAAACTTATAACTTGTCTGTATAAGGTTTTTTTATCATATCAGTCAGAGAATATTTCTTATCAAAAACAAAATCAGAGCATATTTTGAAGAGAAAAAAATGTTAATTATTACATCACTTTTTCTATCTCCATTTGTTTATTACTGAAAAAAGAAGCAGTTCTCTATTTTTTTGGCGATTCAAAAGCTTCGGAACTACAAGCCATGGGATTGTTTGAAGCTACCAAATGGATGCATTATTTTGGGAGCCACACAAGGTGATGTTTGAGATGAATTATGTTTGACGTGTATTTCAAGCAAGTAATGGTGGGTGGGTGACACCATCACACAAAGGTGCAGGAAGAGGGGAAAATACTTAGATGGTGGCATTGAGTTTTTGTCACATAAGTGACATTAAATTAATGTATTTTGATGAGAGAAAATAATTGAATATGAGAGAGATAGAGACAATATTCCTGAAGCTCAATGTCACTCAAGTGCAACCCCAACCTTGAGAAAAGTCTCGAAATTTCTTGAGAATTAATACGAACTATTAGATTTGATGTGAGGAGGAAAGCAAGGTGTCATGTTAGCATGCTAGCAACCATTTTTTTATTACGTATATGTTCCATCTTTGTATTGTTGACATTATCTTATTGAAAACCAATCAAGTTTATTATCTAGATGGAAAACTTATCATTTTTCTGTATTTCTGAAACACCTAGATAATAAACTTGATTGGTTTTCAATAAGATAATGTCAACAATACAAAGATGGAACATATACGTAATAAAAAAAATGGTTGCACTTGAAGTAGAAAGAAAAGTAGAGTTTTACATTGAAAATAACACTTTTTAACATTCAAAAAGTAGAATACACAATTTCCAAAACAATATTTCCTTTTATATTTCCTTAACAAGAGTCCGGGGTACTGGTTAACATTTTCCTTTCGAAAAAAGTGAGTTTGTAAAGAATGATAGATCAATACTTTCTTTTTTTTTGGGGTATGATAAATCAATACTTAATATATTTTCAATTCTAAGATTATTATAACAACATATATTTGATTTTAAGAATTTATCTAAACCCTCCAAAATCCTCCCTTTTCAAAACTCTTTGTTTCTTCCACTTTTTTCCCAAGCCCTCCACTTCTCAGCTCCTAAACAGACCCTAACTGAGTTATTCTGACTCGAAAAAAGTACGACCCTTGTTGGCTATAAAGTATTTACGAGATTTGATTATGCGTCACTCAGGTTCTCCAACCAGCGACTTGTTGAATGAAAATGTCGGTGGATGATCTCAACCTCACCGTATTAACAATGACATTATAATTCAATTTAAACACAGTCCACTTTCGTTTGGTCAAAACACAATCCAATTTATATACCTGTTTTGTGCCATCTTAACTCCCAAAATGAAGGGTCCAAAGTTTATCATATACCGCGATGCAGAATCCACATTTGGTGTAGAAACCTTTCACATACCAGACATTTCAATATTTGACAAAACCTCCACAAAAAGTGATATTAACATTTAACATTACCATATATTAGAACAAATATTTATGTGAGTAATCCACATTGAACTTGAAGCAGCCTTGAGAGGGGGTGGGGTTCAAGTTACATTTACTGACTTGATTTTTGCCATACATTTAGAAGGCTACAGAAAGAGACAATTTTGATGACAAATAAATTGAACTTAATTATCAAAGTTGCCATACAAATCAATATCTACGCTGACAAGCTGAGAAAAGAACCAACTCATTTTGAGCTTTCCAAATATCATATAAAGCAACATTAAACAGAACTCAACATTGGCATTTTTTCATACCAAACTATCTTGAAGATATGTTCTTGTTTAGCAAGATAAGTTCATGTTCATCTGGGTCAATGACTTCCTCTCAGTCTCATAACATGCATACAAAATTCTATACAATTTTGACATAAGAATAGAGCTAATTGGAAACCATCTATGATTGTGTCCCTCTTCATTTATAAGCAATATAGTCACTTTCAAAACAAAGGATTTGAAATGCCAATACTCATTAAAAAATGGATTTTGACTAAAAATTAAATGCAAGATAACAAATCGCAAAATCAAAAGACATGAGAATCAAATTCCACAATAACTGAAAAGTGTTGACAGGGACTCGTAGAACCCAAGTGCAATGTACTCTAGATCCAAGTAAATGATGCCATGTGGATAATACCAAAGACAGACAAAACATTAATTTATCATCATCCATCATTTTCAGAATCTTATCTTGTCGCATATTATTTTTTTGTTCACAAAAAATATGTATTATTATTTATCATTATGCTGAATGTACAAGTGATAAAACATGAACAAAAATAAGAAAACCAAAACAACAACAAAAAAGTATATAATACTTTATTTTTGCAACCAACCATTTTTCTGGTTCTCTCGTTATTACTCATTTTTAAATTATCTAAGATCAATAATTGATTGCCATATTTTGGCCGAATGACAATAGGACCGAGTTTTTAATTATTGTTTGCTAGAACTAGAATCATAAAAAACAGTTGAGTAACATTGAATATAATTTATTATCTTATGATACAATAAAACATTCTCCAAGTGAGATTCTTTATGGTTAAACAAATTTTTTCTTTCCAGAAAGGGTATGGCTAAACAAGTAACTAGAATTTTCTTTTGGTTTCATGTGTCTTGGATTTTACCAACTCTAATTTCTAGTTTCTGAACAAGGTCCATTTTTGCTGCCAAGACAATGAACCTCATACCCGGCTGCCTTGAACAACCAAATATATAGTGACCGGTAAATGTACAGGAGCAATGCAAAAGACTCAGAAAAGTTGGAACATAGAAATGTACCACTTAGGAGAAACTACAAGGAGACTTGGTGAGCTTCCGTAAAACCCCTCTCTTTGGTCACTGTAAAGAAAAGAGGAGGAAAAGGATAAAGAAATTATAAAGACCATGATCAAACAATATAAAATATATCAACAATGAGTGTTGAGATCATACTGATTCAACTGATCTTTTGAGTGTTGAGATCATACTGATTCAACTGATCTTTGACTGGCAGGATTGTGAATCAGAGAAACTGTTCGTCACAGAATGATAAACATCAAATTCAGTGGTAGTAGATATCTCAGAAGTTCCTGTCCTGGTTCTCATAGCAGTACCGACATTGACCTCACTTAATTGAACTCCAGATGTGCTTGACTGCAATGACGAACTAAATATTAGACAAACAAGTCAACCAATGATGAGTTGATTCAAATTATTGAACCACCGGTAGCAAGATTTTGATTATGCATACTAGATGGAGGAGAAGATTGATGCTCTAAATGTTTTTCTTTTTGGGTCATGCTAACATGAGCCCTAAGGACACATGTTAAGGATTCCACAAATAGCAATTTATTGAGAAAAAATAATTTTCCATTTTTTGAGAAATAAATTTGCACAATTTCCAATATATAACTTCTATTTTTTTATTAAAAAAAAACTTCTATTTTTGGTAATACATAAAAAAATTTATTGGTAATAAAAAAATTTCCTGAAGACTACGGAGTGAATTAGTCAAAGTTATTCCCCTGCCCCCCTTTGATGGGATAATACCTTGTTTTTCATGGGATAAGAAGATCCATTAATAATACAAATATAAAATTTTAAAACAAGCTTGGAGAAACTAAACATAAAAGGCAAATGGTAATGAAGGAATTAATGGATTCAATAATCCATACATTATTCGAGAGTCCTTTAATCTGGACAATGATAATTGTTATATCATCTGTTCGATTCACAAGTTCCGACCATAGTTTATATGACTCTTCAGCAATAGCCGCACATGCATCACGAGGATCTGTATATCTTGCTGCCTACAGAATCAAATAAAACACATATTTATCAAGATAAGAAGGGAAGTCATGCCAGAGTTAAAATTCTACACAGTAATGCAACAGGGAAGTAACCATCGAAATCAGTGTCTACAGTATTGCAACGGGTTAGGGATGACCAGCAGCAAGCAGGGCAAGTTTTTACATTTCTCTACTGAACAAGTAACTTCCAATTAAACGAATTGGCAATTGCATTTTTTTTATCATATGCTATTTAGAATTAAGATTCACATGATTCCAAAAGTTAATACAAATGATAAATGGATAGACCTAATTAACAGTTTTTCTTGTGCTCTCTTATTTCAATTATATTTGCACAACTACCTGGTAAATGAACCATAGTTATGCTAAACAAGGAACCTAACCTATGTTTGTATATTACCCCATGGGGATATATATATATATATATATATATATATCAATTATAAAGTAAAATTGGAATGGTAATTCGCTTGGTGTAGAGCTCTTCTATAGAAAAGACTTTACAGTTATTTGCAATACCGAATAACCATAAACCATTAACATAATTGCACACAGAAAACATCAGTTTTATCCTGATTTTCAAGTCAAAGTCTTCAATTGCAACTTGTATACCATTGATAGATGATACGATTTCTAATAAGTAGATAATAGGTTTAGCAAACATTACAGAAAAAAAATTCAACCTAGGAAGATATTATCTAAATGCTCAGCAAAATTTTCACACCAAATTGCAGTCCAAAACCATAATTGTAGCCAAAATGTAAAGATTTTTCTTCATAACCACACCACAGCCATAATTTGGCAGCATCAGACACGTTTGTCCACAGTCATTCACAATATCAACTATGAGTCTATGACTGCAATCACAATTTAAAACTGAGAGCTAGAGAAAGAAAAAATACTAAGAGAGGTTTCATATCATACCATATCAACAACAGTTTGGCTGGACAAGAATTCAAATATGCCATCACTAGCAACAATAAAGAAGAGATGATTAGGTGTAAGCCGAACTATTGACACCTCTGGAGTTGCAACCACACCAATTGTCTCTGCCAATCTATCCCCTACACTCCTTGTGAAGGCAGTTCCAGGAAACATCCCATTTGGAAGCCACAATCTCGGAGGATCACCATCCCAACTCTCTTCGTTGCCCCAATGTTGGATATTTGGATCCTTAATCCCTTCCACTTGATCAACACTCAACACCCTCGCTCCACAAAGTTTAACTCTCTCATATTCATCTCTCCGAAATGGAGTCTGATCAGAGGACAAGTCCTCTGCAATAATCCGATCCTCGCCCTTAACAGCTAGCACAGCTCTTGAATCACCAACATTAGCAACATAAAGGATGTCCCCAACAACAAGCACTGTAATAGCCGTTGTACCACTCATAGTATCATCAATGTCACTAGTATGCAATTCATGATTTGTTGCCGAGAACGCAGAATTGTAAGCTTGAACAGGATCCTCCACCAATGCAGGGTCATTAGATAACTTCTCTACCAACCTATCCCTAACGAAGTTTGAACATTGACTACCAAATTGACCATGCCCATCAAAAACACCAAAAAAATGGATATTCGGGTTACCTTGAATTTCTGTCCTAATGCAGAAACTATCTTGGTTTTGTTTATCCAGAGAGTCAGGGTAGTAACCTCGCAGCGTGAGAACGGTATACTCCAAAACAAAGTTGTGTGAAGGAACAGAAACATTTTTCAACACTCTCTGAGCTTGTATGTTCTTCCTATGGCTATGATGAAAACCAAGTTTTCTAGAGCCGCCATCCGAAGATTTCACACAGCAACATTTACCATGAACACAACCCATGTTTCAAACAGGTGATATGCTATGCTATACTATACTATACTATGATGTTGTTATAAACAAGACATGAAACTGAAAGCATTGAAAAAAACAAAACTTTACAGGAAATAGTAACTCCTCTGCATTGTAACTCCTTTGAAATTGGGTATCATGTACAAACCCTAGTTACAAAATTAGTAACTTCGAGCTGAGAATTTTCAAATTTGATAACAACAAACAAATGGGGTTTTGTTCAATTGAGCAAAGAACAAAAAAAGGGTCAAATTTGAGCTCAATAGGTAGGAAAAACGAGAATCCTGGAGCAACAAAATAGGTAGAAAAAAAGGGTAGAAACGTTTGGTTTTGGGGTGACTTTAAGAAAAAAGTGCAAGTGGGTGTCACACTATGAAAATGCAATGAAGGTTCTGGGAAAGAGACAAAAAAGGTGGTACCTTTCGTAGGGTGCAGTGCACCTTCAGAGATGAGAAACAGAGGAACATGGAGGAAAACCCTGATGAAGAAGGAAGAGTCAAAAGACAAGTTGACGTGAAGAATTTTGGAATGAGAGAGACAGGAGAAGTGGAAGATCTCAGATTCTTTTGTGTGTTGTTGCATTTTTGCATTAGTCCATTTCTTTTTGCACAAACAAAACCAACCTGTCTTCTTTTTTTTTTTTTTTGATTTTATAAGTATTATAGTTTTTCAATTGGATTTTTTTATGGCTATTGGCTATTCTATTTTTTTATTTTTTTTAGTAACATAATGGTTAAAGCTTATACAATTAAATACGGGGAAGCGAAGTCTTTCTAGCCCTGCATTAATTATGCAATATTCCTACCAACTGAGCTAAGCTCACGGGGGCATTGGCTATTTTATTTTATTGGGGCTATTGGCTAATATTATAATATGTGATTTTTTTTCTATCAAAAAATATTCGTGTATGATTTTCACCTTCTAATTATTTGTTAAATTATTTTAACTAATTTTAAGCTTGTAACTTATGGGAGTGTTTCTTTAAAGTCTGAGAAACACATTCACGTGAATACTAAAGAGAAGTTATCTTCGTGAAAAGACTTGTCTTTTATCTACTATGGGCATAACCCGGTTGATGAAGTCCATTATCCATGGTATGTTAGTGTATTCATTTCATATCTATTAGTGGTCTTTGAACCACTTAAAGTAGATTGGCACCTGGATTAGAAAATTTATTTAGAGTAGAGATATTCATATTAAAAAGATGTGTATGGTTTCTAGGTCTAAGTTTTGTGCTCCTTTTGATTGTGGCGATTCATATATCATTTTTGTTCGTGATATCAATGTCTTTTTGATTTTGAACCATAGCTAGTTTTTCCTTTCGAGCAATGGGTTATTCTTTGCAGAAGCATGTTTTTGCGCCTGAACAAGCCTATCAATTATTATATTCAATCTTCTGTTTAGCCGCGTATCAAAATTTATTTTGAAGAGGTTGTCAATAATTCCTTTTGTCTTATCAACAATGGCCGGAGTATCTCTTTTTAGTCAGACAATTGGCCTGGTAGTACTCTTGTTGAAGCTTTGAGCATTTCGTCTTATGTGCATCTTAATACCAAAATTGTTAATGTCATTGAGAATGGTATTTGGAAGATTCCTCAGTTCATCACTGATCATGTGCCTTTGTTAGATGACGAGATTCTTAATGTTGTCCTCCATACCAATGATATGTCAGATGTCCTAGTTTGAAAGCAGTCAAAAGACGAGTTTTTAACGGCAAAGAGTCATACCAACATCTTTTCCCTGCGGGTCCACCCCTCTTTTGGGCAACAAAAATTTGGTGCAAATTTATCAGCATCTCTCCTTTGTAATTTGGACGGTGATTCATGATAAGATGGCCACAAATAATCATATTAGAAATTGAGGACGTATTATTGTTTTTGTTTGGGTTTTATGTCTTTGTGACTACGAGACCACAAATCATTTGTTATTCTTTTACTTGTTTGCTTGTTCTTTTTGGCTTTGGATATAAGCTAAATTTCAGGTTGAAGCGATTACGCTTCTCCTTCAACGCAGATTTAGTGTTGTTTGAGCAACAGTAGCAACTAGATTGTATATCTTTTGCAAGTTGCAGTTATCCATACTCCTCCCAATATTTGGATAGCCATGAATGATATTTATTATTATAATGCTGAAAATTTGTTCCTCCGGCTATCACCAAAATTAATACATTTATTTCTTTGAGTCCTTCTTTGTTTGCTTGCTGTCTGCTTGCTCTATCTTGCATGGTATCCCAGATGTGGAAATTTTATTGGACTTGCATCTGAACCCAGAGTTCAAGTCAATGCCTTTGGTCATTTTGGTCTCTTGAAAAACCTCATGTGTTTCTTGGTTTAAGGCTAACATTGATGGTTCTGTTGTTGATAACGTAGTAACCTGCACTGGTATTTTTTGTAACTTTAATGGCACGTTCATGGGCGGCTTCTATGGTACTTTAACGCTAACATCCCAAGCCAGGACTCTTGCTACTAAATCACATTCTATTGTTCCTTAGGACCTTATAAACAGATGGGGAAGTTGCTTTTCTCTCAACTTGACTCTTTTGTTCTCCCACATCTTACGTGAAGGGAATGTTTACGCTGATGAGTTAGCCAACATGGGGCATACCTCTTCTGGGTTCTATTGGGTGGATATCTTGCGTCCAAGTATCTGACGAAGACTTTTTTTAGGGATCAGTGTGGTCTTCCTAATTTTCATTTCCATTAGGGCTTTTTTCTTTTTTAGGGGTTTGATTTGGTCCTCTATATATACATATATTTTCCCCCCTTTTTAATAATATTGATGAGCACTTGACAGAAGATTGTATAAGGGGTGTCAACCTAATTGGGATCTGATCTCTTTGATGTCATTATGCTCTTGGTTTACCAAAAAAAAAAGATTGGGGTTGATAAAAGTGATTCAGTAGTGGTCTTTGCTTGGAAAATGTTTTTTGTACACTCCAAATGTACACACACACACATTAAGAGAGATAAAGATAAGAGAGAGTTATGTGATATATTGACAAGGCCGTTCCTGTAAAACTTGAGACCCGGTTCTTATTATAAAGACAGGCCCCTAATAAAAAAATACAATTTTTTTAATGAGCAAAAAAATACTTTATAATGTGTTTCATTTTATATTTTGAGAGAATAAATTATAATGTTATTGTTTGAGCTTTGTTATTTTATTTGACAAATATGGGCCAAAAATAAGTGTTAAAAAAAGAAAAAAAAATCTATTGTATTTTTATTTGTAAACAAGTAGGAAATAAAAAATTAAAAAGGAAAAAGAACAAAAATCCTGAGGTTTTGACCACAAGGATATCACAACCAAGCTCTACCACTATGCCACCTTGTCAACTTTTGAAAATGTGACAACGCTAGTGGTATATATTGATAAGAGGAATGTTAGCAACACATACTTTCCGACACACTCTCTTTGATTAGTTAAAATTTACATGGGTCCCACCAAATCATGTGGGTCCCATATAAATTTGGTGGGTCCCATGTGAATTTTAACCAATCAAAGAGAGTATGTTGAAAAGTGTGTGTTGCTAGCATTTCTCATATTGATAATGTGATAAGAATAGAGATAGAAAATTAAGTGTTATGAGAAGTAGTAAAATTTGGCGGGTTCGAATATCATTATTTCTGTTTACCCCCAATGACAATGGGAAATTCAAGACCCCAAAAGAGTCCATGCTTCAATGTACCACATTTTCAAAGGTTTATTACTTTAGACACCACCACAGTATAATAAAGCTAAAATCTATATGTATTTTGCACTTCTGGATCATTCTCAGATATATTTATGTGACATTTTTTGGCGGTCATTCTTTATCTTGACCGCCTCATTTATCGACTTTATCTTGACCGCCTCATTTATCGATTCATTTTTCTCTACACAATACTGTACATTTTTTTGGAAAATGCTAATTAAGGTATCTGGGACATTAGTTAACAAAACAAATATAGTAAAAAATTCTTAAAACTTGTGTAATCAAATATTTAAAAGTGTATAAAATATTGTTCTCTTTATAAAACTTATTTTTTTTCTTAACTAGTGTATAAAATATTGTTCAAATGACATAACACTAGTTAACATGATGCTGTTTTTTCTCTCGTGTTTATGAAAACTTAGCCTTGGCCCCTCAAGGTTAAGCCAATCTGAGTTGTTAACAATATCCACATAGTGCATATACAGTACAGGCGTGCTATAACGTCTTCAAATTTCTCAACATAATAACTATACCAAGTGTTGACCTAAAAAAACACTTTCACCAAATGAAAAAGGGTCTGGGCGGTTCGTAAAGAAGAAATTATTCTATAAAAAAAAAATCAAATATCACAATTTTCAATACATTGATTACATAAATTTTCAAAAATAGTTATCATTTCTCGTTAGCATTTCCAAATGAAAAATGTAGCAAAAAGTATGAAGTTGTTAATTTAAAAGTTTAACAATAATCTACAATGAAAGCATAAAAGACAAGAAAGGTAGCTAGTAGAGGGAAAAGTGAGTGAAAAAAACAAAACAAGATCATAAAAAAAAAAAGTTGAATATTAATCTCAAACAAGAGCACTTTTACACCCACTAGACATCTTCCAAAAATCTTATGCGTGACAATCCTAAGTGGGCTGCACTATCATATGATCATGCCAACCTTTGCCATGCCATTCTCAAGATTAATTCTTGTACATCACCATTCATCACAATCAAACCAATCACATTAAGCCACGTCAGCCCCCACCCCTACATTTTTTTCAACTAACTCTAAAACCAATTCACTAATCTTACTTAAATTTTTTTCCCTCCACCACCACAACCACCACCTCGCCGGCATTAAACATTTCTCCGGCGAGCCGTAAAAGTTTGAAAAACAACCATATCTGCCGCTGGAAACCGATCCACGGCACGACTCCTACATTTGAGTCCAAGAGGCTCAACTGCATTCACCATCTTCTTCAACATCTCATTACTATAATTATTGCATGTCATTGATATAGACATAGTACCTGGTCGGAAAATCTGAACAACTTTCCTTAACACATGTACTATGTTGTCGTTAACAGAACCAACACATTCAAAGCTTGCATAGCTGAAACCATCTTCTGGTGTAACATGAATGGTGGAATACCAATCATCATCCATTCCATTCATTGAATATCCACAAGGATCAAATGCAAAGTCACAAATGAATGCATTTGGGTTTATTTCATTGATTCCGGTAAGCTCCGTCATCTCTTTTCCGGCCGAGTCACCGGTTTTTCCATCTCCGGGTGGCCGGAAGAATTTTCGAGCTAGAATAGGGTCTAGCTCTGTCATGCATATCTCCATGGTGAAGATATCACTGTCACTGTGATTATGACTGTAATTGTGATGAGTTATAGAAGAGTGTGCAGTGAAAACATGCCATGAGTGTGAAGAGGATTTAGAGGGCATGATGGAAGCTTTTCTATGGCAAAGATTTGAAGGGATGGTGTCTTCTAAATAGGTTACTTCATCATTGAAGCTTGTGTAAGGGAAAGGTTGTGCATTTGGGAAGATAAAGCTTCCTCTAGTGTAGCGACAAGAGCATAAAGTGAGGCCTATTTGGTTTGCATAGTGAATTAAAGGAAGAATGGATTTGAGAAGTTGGGTTGTTCCACACGTTTTGATTATGATCTTAGTTGGATAAACAAAGAGGCTTGATTCTGATAAAACATATGCATCAAAGTAAGAGTTTCCAACTGCTGAAACCACTGTGCATTGAACAGCTTCTAACACTTGTTGTATTGATTCAAAATCAATTTTTCTTAGACCTAGTTGGAAGGTGATTGGATCATCTCCAAAGAAATGAAGTTCCAACCGTTTCTCAAATCCTTCAAAACCAGATACAGCCATTTGGGGTGTGGAGGGTAATGAATAAGTTGGATGAAACAGAGGAGTTTTGTTTGGAAGCTAGGTAGAGAAGTTGAGAGAGTAATATTTGATTGAAATGTTGAGGTTGAGGTGAGAGAAAGGATTGGGGGGTCAATGAGATTTATAGGTGTGTATGAATAAGAATTGAGAGTGAGTTTGTAGTATTAAGAAGAAGTGTGAGAGTGTATAGAAAAGAGCATGCGGGTGATGGAACCAAGAATCATGATTGTAGGCATAATGAAGTGAGTAGGATTATGATATGCAACATTTATTTTTGTTAAGTGTTTTTTCTTAGTGCAACTTTCAATTGTTCTTTGTCTCTATTCTCCACTCACCTTCATCACTGTTTTTTTTTAGATTTCTAGTTTTGCATCTCTTTAGTATCCTACAAGCTAGTACAATATATAGCATTGGTGCTTTTTCCTGTCTTTTCTTTATCCATTAATAGATTTTGGATTTGGATTCCATTAAATTATTCAAAGATAGTCAATCATCACATTAAATAGTTCTCCAACTTATTTGCTCACATGATATATCAGTCACTATAATATTAATTAATTGGGTTTAGTTGGTTAGAGAAAAAATAAATTGAAAAAATGTTTTAAAAAATTTGGGCTTTATGGTATGTAAAGTTAGTCCTCTTTCTGTTATGAATAATTTTTTTGTATATAAAGTTAGTTCTCTTTCTTGTTATTAAGTTTTGTTTTTCTGGATAACCAAATGTCAGTACATTATGTTAATACCTTTTTTCTTTGACAAAGTTTAAATTTTGGTTCTTTAACTCTTTTAATCTTTAGTTTAAATCAGTTGAACTTTTTTTTGGTAGATAAACGAAATGATAAAGCTATCATAAACTCAAATATACAAAATGAAGATGTCGGAGTTTCAATCCCAATAATGACGTCCGGTCTAATAATTTCGATATTTTTGCCCGTTAAACTAAGACTTATGGGATAATCCGTTAAACTATCTAATCCACTAGAATTTAATCTATAGTTGATTAGTTCAATTTTGTGATTTGAAGGTCAAAGGGGGCCTATTTTGACTAAAATAGTTGGTTGAACAAATGACGGTAAATATCATACATAATTGTATGGAAACAATATCATAAAGTTTTTTTTTTTCTTTTCAAAACGACAAAGGAATTTGGATTGATGAGTCAAAATTGAGGATTCAACGTAACTGTATGAATGATAGTTGTGATAAAATAGAAACATCATCATAAAACCAGAGGTAGATGTTGTATTGTTGCTATGCAAGACAACAATTATTAGCTTTGTTGTGATAAAATTGATCAATTTAATTAGAGCTACATCACTAGCAAGGGATGTTCAAAACACAGCACGGTTTAGTTAAATTGCAACTAAAAACTTAAATTCAAATATAGAAGAAACACCAATAACTTGAGAGTTGTTTGATAAATGAGCACACTCCAATACTGATGATAATGGCTACTGCATAATGGAAAGGTGAAAACAACTCAAATTGATGGAGACAACATTTGTCTATTCCTGGGAAAATGTCATCCATATTTGGGTTGGAATAATAATAATAATAATTTTTTGGTAATAGTCATTTTGCTCCTTGAATGCGTAATGAGTAGTCACAATAGTCCCTCTGTGTATCAAAATTCTAAAATAGTCTTTGATTGTGCAATTTGTTAGTCAAAATAGTCCCTAATGTTAAAATATCTCTTAATGCTCACAATACACTGAGGGACTATTGTGACTACTCATTACTCATTCAGGGACCAAAGTGACTATTATCCCCAATTTTTTTGTTTGCTATGAAGAGTCTTTGAGGGAAAATTGGCACACTAAACACATAGAAGAAAGATATTGAAAGTTCAAACTTACGCACCAACTTTATTCGTTTACCTTTGAAAATTGATTTCTCCACTTCAAATAAAGTTAAGAAACACCATAAAATGACAAGTTCAACTTCGTCGATAGTTAACTGCCGCTGAATTTTAACCGACAACTAACGATGAAATTTGAAGTTAAACTTATCATTTCACGATGTTTTTTCTTTACCTTTTATCTTTGAACTATGCTTACGAGACGTTATTATATTGTTAAGGAGAAGAAGACAACTATGATAGAGAAGAAAGAAAACAAAAAAGAATCAGGCGTGGCATGTAAATAATGAGAATATCCTTGAATGAGGGAGGCCCCGTACGTGAAATGAAAAGCACTCACATCATTTTTATTCTTCATGCAAATTCATGTAGCTAGCTAGGTGGCATTATCATTATATTTTATCTATTTTATTTATCAATTGGTTTTATGCATTTATCAAAGCATGCATGCACCCATATCAACATCAAAATTAAAAACGATTCCCCTCTTTATTCTCCAAGTCACTAGTTTAAAAAAACAATCAAATGACGTTTATCATTATGTTTAGTTGATAACTTTTAAATAATTTTTTGTGACATCTTAATTATACCACCGGATACATACATCTGAGTCTAATGGTACTCAATTTTTCACTTGTTACTAAAAGTATAACAAAGCTCGTAGATGTTGTTCAACTTGCAAATTTATTTCTAACCAAACCCTGATTCAATTATAATAACAACTATACTCTCTTCCAATTTCATTTAGCATTAAGTTGATTTGGATAATTATGTTTAACTAGTTTAATGTGACTAGTAATTAATTGCAAAGTAGTAAAAGGAAGTAATTAGTAGCTTATGGTCTTTTATAGCAAGTTTTGGTAGACGTTACATGTAAAACTACCTGCTTCATCATACAATTAGTGGTCTCCTTGACTTTCAGATTAAGAGTATTGTGAAGATTATATCAATAATTAATCATAATCAATACTGCACAAGCCTCCAGCTCTCAATTAAAGCTAGGATACAAAGTTATGTGATTGAATCCTCTACGGTTGTATGCACGAACTGTCATAATCATTCATTTTGAAACAATTTTTTATATATAAATCAATGAGTCACTTCTTATGAAACGGGGAGAATAACTTATTAAACTATCAAAATATTGACATAATTTTTTTTAAAATAAATGAAAAAGAAACTATAAAATACAATAAGAAGTATTCATTGTTTCATTGACATGTGTATAGAATACATATATAGTACGTGTAAGTAAAAGAGTATAGAGAAGGGAGGGGAAGGTAATGATGAAAAATTGTGAGTTCAGAATCAAAAATTTCTGTTTTGAGATGTAGAAGAAATGATGCTAATGTATGGCCTGAGGAATAAAATGAATGGGGTGTGGCTGGCAGCCTCCATTATGTCTTCTTTGTGATGCACGCGCACCACCAAACTCAATACACTATCTCCCAATTAACTACACTCTCATTCTCACACGCAATCTACACATCACATACGTTACTCCTATTTTTGCATACACAAAACACAATCACTCTCTCCTAACCTTTTGCATATATCCATCACAAAAGATAGTAGAAAATGATCAACCAACTTGCCCAATCAAATCTTTCTTAAAAAGTTACAAACAAACTCTCATCTAGACACTCCCACTTTTTCACATAGTTACAAGGCAAATCCTAACCAAACCTCAATTTCATTGTTGGCGTGGACTTTGGTAATTTGAAAACAAAACAAATTAGTATAGTTAAAGTTAATAAATAGTTTAATTGTCATGTAAACTCAACTCATTTGATAGTTGGAAAGACATTCAATTGTATAAACGCGGGTTTGAATTTGTAATTCTCCACTTCTTCACACTTACGTGTGAAATTCTCACCATTAGACTACTTCACAAACAAAAGTTAAGAGTTGAATTAAAATCCAACTTAATCTTAATCTTTTTGACCCCACTAAAAGTAGTTACTCTACCTTTATGAACCTCTCTACAAGCTTGAATGCCTCCTCCCTCTTGTTGCCCTAAATCATCATAAACCCCTAAACTCATGATTGGTCCCACTATGTGCCCCCGACAAGTACCGTGGATGGCTCCATGGGACTACACATCATCTAGCATGTGTTTCAACTTCATGGTACATTTGTTTCAAGTGTAAATTAGATTTAGGAGACACTTGGTCCCCACCATGCCCTCAGCTTTGAGACAATGGCTTTAGTTGGTAAGGAACAAGCGAGCTTAAGCCGCCATACTTGCTAGCATGCGCATATTTTTGGCACACATGCGGCCTATTGGCTTAACCCACACTAATGGGTTGTTTTGTTTTTGGAAATTAATTTTCATTTTTGAGTGTGTACACCACAACTTAACACACCACAACTAGTGAGTGAGTGTCCAACAAGTAAGTGCTAGTGCCACTGTACCATGCGCATAGTTATGGGGTAAAATGCTTGCTAGCTAGTGACAAATGTGTCTACAATAGTTTTAAATTGCGGTCCTACAATATCGCCATCCTCAATTGTAACTGCAATTGCAGTTACAATATAAAACTTTTCGAGGCCACGTCACAACCACATATTTGATTGATTGTATTTTTTTTTTCTTTTTTTGCATTTTGTCGTGATATAAAAGTTTGCAAGATAACCACAACAACAACCTCATTTTAAAAATGAAAACATGGTTTCCACAATGCTTCAACTAAAAATTTAGAAAGGATTCATGTTTTGTCTTTGTAGCTAGGCATTACACTTCTCAAGCTTTTGAGGAATCAAGATCACTGGATTGATCAGCTTGATTGGTGTGGGTCTCATACGTCTTGATCTTATTCCTTTCCATTTACTTTCCATCCACTTCTCTATAATACAAAAAAAACGTGATGTGCAGTGCAAGAAAAACGGGACTTTAATCTCGTGCATTTAGTGGCAGAAGCTATTGGAGGAAAATGAACAAATCTAATATGGCCAAAACACCCCAGGTGTCAAGTAATTGTGAGAGCACCACGATGTCATGTATCAATTATGATCAAAGTAGGATATTGATGATTATGTGAACATGCTTAAGGAATTCTTTTGGGAAAAATCAACCATGCAAATTTAAAATTCAGGGGTTCAAAAAATATTAGTATAAACTTGGAGGAGACCACAAAGTGGTCCATATTATTGAATTGAGAAATGATATTTGAACAACTATTTTTTAACAACTTTTATGATAACTTTATCTCTCATACTCACATTATGTTTTTACTTTCTCTCTATTGCTTTGGTTTTTGTACCAATACCTCATTATCTTTGTAAAATTTTGATTGTCACAAAGGTTGTCATATAAATAGATATTCAAATAACACAACTCTATTGAATTAAGAAGAAACATTTAGTAGTAGTAATCCAGAACTACAAAGAATGGCTCCCACAAGAATCATTCCTGATAGGTGTGCTTAAGATTTTATTGAAGCAAACAAGACATTCTCTGAACTTTTAAGTGGACAAATCTCATAGGAAGTCCCCACAAGCAAAATAAACGCTGGTCCCTTACCACAAACCAAGGTGACCAAATTATTGTAGTCCCTTTGTAATGTATAATGTCATACCTCGAGCCCTGCCCATGCCAGGGCTAAATCAATCTCGAAGGATGAACACACCCATCACATTACAAATTGGATTCTCCGTACTCCTGGAATTCTCCAAGCAATCTTTGTTTTAAGGTAGCGATGGAAATGAGTTAGGTCGGATCAAACTTTGTAAGATTTAAGTCTCACATACTTCAAAAATTATAGGTTTGAGTCTGACCTATAATCATTATCCGTCATAAGCTCATTTTCAAGGCCTAATATGACCTTTTTAAAGGTCTAATGAAGTCTGAAAGCCTGTTTAAATGTCTATTTTACACTAGAGAAATGATAGTTGTACAACTATTTTGTGACAACTTTCTCTCTCATACTCACATCATATTTTAACTTTCTCTCTTTATTGCTTTTGTTTTCGTATCAATACATAATTTTTCTTTGTAAATTTATGATTGTCCCAAAAGTTGTCACACAAGTGGTTGTTCAAATAACACACATCTACACTAAAATCTAACAACACCTATAAGCCTATTACTAAATAGGTCAAAACTTATAGATGCCTAAAACACACAAATAGGTATGCTACAAAATAACGAAATCTTATGAAGGTCTAATCATACCAATATACCTGTTACTAAATAATCAAAGCATATGAAGACTTGAGCTTATGGAAAAAAAAACTTCAACAAT
>Ga0315915_1000148_pt1 | contig 55630 bp, 40 predicted proteins | sample MpolbnodulesMG_FD_207738 | JGI IMG/M metagenome (GOLD analysis project Ga0315915, IMG submission 207738) | Medicago polymorpha root nodule microbial communities from Los Angeles, California, United States - branched nodules | ecosystem: Host-associated > Plants > Roots > Nodule | place: USA... | reverse complement strand
AAGGTGTTGCGTGACTTAAGTCACGCCACTGTACAATCCTGTTTTTTGAATATTTTGCGCCACTTTTGTTCTAGGTTAGCTTGTTCCACAAGTCATTTATTTATTCTTCCTTTGTTATTTTTTTATTCAATAGATATATAGTGAGATGGTTGACAATGGCGCGGGTGATGACGTTGAACCGAAACCGACCAAAAAGGAAGCTTCTGGTGAAGGTTCCGGCGATATCAAACCAACCGTTAATGTCAAACCGTTTTGAGTCAAAATTCCATTTCAAGCTCGCATTTGAGATTGAGTAGCAAACATGAAACATAGAAATGAACCTGCAATGGGGAACCAGAATACCCTTCCTAACAGGTATCAAAGATGTACATTTTTGCAGCTCACATTCTTTGAGATTTGGCCATTTATTTTTCCCCTTTTCCCAACTTTACAAAAATCAGTACATTGTGTCCCAAAAACTAAATTTTCAGAACAATTTTTTGAAAGGAAAAAAAAAGATGATGTGTTTTGAAAACTAAGAAGTTGTAGTGGTTGCAACAACCAAGGAAGGTTGGCCACCTACAAAGGTTTCACACCGTCCAATCCGGCTGAGGAGTGAAGAGGTCTATGTGGATGGAGGGGAATTAGTTGTGGTGGTGTGGTTAGCAACGTGTAGGTGGTGTGGGTAGCAGCTGTCGTTTTAAATGGAGGAAGACATTCGTACAACCTCATGACATATGAGAAAATATATTCATCAAGGAATCCAACACTTGAAGCATACAATATATGTTTTGATATCTAATATACAGTCTTGATTTTTACATGAAATGTAACTGCTATGACAGGTTGAAAAATCCCTTTGAGGTGATAGGTCTGTTTTTGAGTATGAAAGCATTGGAATCAATCCTTGCTTGTCCCATAACTCATACAGCAGTTGATGTTTCCTCTAAGGGGAGTTTCTTCTTACCTTTTGACTTTCCTTGAATTTCCCATATATTCTTTCCCTGAGTTTTTGGAGGTGGCGTTGCATCTGCAATTGGAGCAACTAGTCCTGGTTTTCCGTCATCAATAACATCATCAATCAAACCGTATTCTTTCGCTTCCCATGGATTCATAAAATTATCACGATCCGTGTCCAATTCAATCTTCACAAGAATAAAGTAATATTAAAATGGTGAAAAGATAAGTATCATTTTGGACAACAAGCTAATTACACGGTGCCATATCTAACCTGCTCTTCAGGTTTTCCTGTAATTCTTGATAGTATCTTGTTTATCTTAATCTTGTGATATCCCATTTCTCTCGCACGGATGCTCATTTCTGTAGCCTGTAATTACACTTCACTGTTTAGTAGTAATACTATATAATGAAAAGTTTTTGCTCAGAGCCACCATGATTAAAACTATTGTACAAGCAAATTTCCAAAAGAAATCATCATACATATTTGTATCAAACCAGACATTATGAATTCATAACAGATGGCCAACACAACTCCAGGTAAAAAACTTCTATCTATACCTACTGCAAAATAATTTTTAGTATATCAAACTTGCACCACTCTAATATAATGCATCGACATGAAGTGAGGCATGCCAATAAAAATTAACTTTAAAGAACAAGAGAGGCAGCCTTCCAACCCAAGCAGAAATAGCCCCAGCAGTAAGCGTGATTTAAAGCCGTGGATGGTGAAGCTGGGCTGCATTTTGGTTAGCGTGTTTGGGAGGAGGAACATATAGATTAAGCAACCAAACATGGTCAAAGAGAAGTACAACATCACTTGAGCTTTGTAGGAACAAGATCTTCCCTTGCTTTTAGAGGGAACCACTATCCCTTCTAAAGATTGAGGAGGTGAAGCGTTTGACACAGCAGCAAGACGACTAGATGAGTTGACAAACAATTTACCGAATGCTCAAACCAACAGCCATAATAGGGCACTTGAGTTCAAGTGGGAGATTGGGCTTATATCTTAAAATACAACCTTAAACAATTAAGCTTTATTTAGGTACAATGGAAGATCTTGATCTACTATCTAAAGATTTAATAAATTGTGAACCACATCATACAGACGATAAATATCATTCTAACAGACGTCTCAAGCTATCTCCCAAATATCGCAGCATGTTTCGTACGGACAAAAATAAACCATCAACTTTGAATCAATGGATTGCCATAGAAGGCCAGCTAACCGTGCATCGGCTTTCTCTGCTGCAGCAACATTATATGTCTTTTTAGACAAATGGTCGGACAGACCTTGACCCAAAAACCACATCTCATCAGCGGCTTGCCAATCCACATGATTTTTACTGTAAATTCCCCTGATATGATAGATGGATTGCCGGAGAACACAAAGGATAGAGAAGACTTGTTTGTAGATGCAGCTGCCCTCGGAAACCAGACAAGAAAATAAAGCCAGCGCAATAGGGGCAGACTGGAACACTACCATTATAGTGCGCAAAAGACCAGAGAAGTGCAGAAAAAATAATTCTGAAAAGTGAAAGATTTTTTTTTGAAGAAATAAACAAGGAAACACTGTTTCAGGGGTCAAGCTGCGCAGAAAACATAGCAGCAGAAGGTGGCACATGACCTTAAAGCACCGGCGCCGGCAAACTTGCTGTCTTTGTACTAGCGAGTGACAGCGGTGCTTAGGGGAATGGCCGAACTGACTATGGAGTCATTATGGGAGGGACGGAACCAGGAATATTTACTGAGGGGGGCGAAAACCGTAATTTCCATTTAAATAGGGAAAATAATCACCAAGGTAATCAGAACCGGACCGGACATCGAACCGCTAAAGGCATGGGTTCGAGGTTTTGAGGTTCAACCGGGGTTCAACCGGGGTCAAACCGTTTACTATAAAACAATTCTTTTTTTTTTGGTAGTGATAAAACAATTCATTTATATATATAATAAATAGCATTGGAATAAATAAAATCAATTTTTTTACCATATTGAACAAAAAAAATAAAAAAATAAAAAAGTTTGATGGTGATTTGGCCCAAACCGACTCTTTTTAAGGGCAACCAAAGCCCACTTTTATTATAACCCTAATATTTGTTGCTTTGCTGTTGAATGAAAACAAACAGCCGCCGCGGTCTCTGTCATTGCATCTTGCATTTTTTCTTCTATTTTTTGGTTAGTGTTTTTTTTTTTTTGGTCAAGTAGCCTAGTGGCTAGAGTTCACACAATTTAATTGTGGAGAAGTGGAGTGTCCGGGCTTCGAACCCCGGCCCCTGCATATAAAATGCAATATCCCTACCAACTGAGCTAAGCTCACGGGGATTTTGGTTAGTTTTCTTAATCTTCCCTCGTCTGAAAGTGAATTTGTGCCTTTTCTTCTTGATTCGAATCACACTGTCCAATTATTTTTCATTTTCTAGAAGTCTTACTTCAATACTATGAACGATTTCTCCATGCTGTCTGTGTGAAGAGACCATCGTCTTGATCTGTTTTATTTTTTGTGAAGAAAGAAATCAAACGGTGTCCAACCCATCACTCATCCTGAACCGCCGGTTTTGTCCGGTTTACCACCGGTTTTCCGGTTTTATGACCTAGCGGTTTTGAGGTCATTCCGGACCGGACATAGGTCCGGTTCACAGTTGAACCGGTCGGTCCGGTCCGGTTTTAATTACCTTGATAATCACACAACTTTTGATGGAAGGAAACAATGTCACAATCTATTGTATGCAGTGTAATACTCATTTTATTTTATCATAGGAGTTCTCTTAGATGAGTGGTGATTTGAATTTGACAATTGGATTTTTATTTTCATTAAAAAAATTTATTCAATTTGATCATTATTTTTTTAGAAGTGCTGGCGACACACTCAAAAACACACATTTTTCAACACACATCCTTTCATTTGTTGTAATTCAAATGGATTCTACTAAATCTCATAGGATCGACATAAATTTGGTGTAAGTCATAAGAATTTCAACTAATAAAAGTGTTTTTTTTTTTACGGTAATAAAAGAGAGTGTTGTTAACATAATTTTTATTTATTTTATATTATATAATAAGTTACATCATGTTAAAATATAAAGTAATAACAAATTATTTTAAAAAAAGAAAAGAATCAACAACAACAACCAAGCCTTATCCCACTAAGTGGGGTAGGCTACATGAATCAAACGACGCCATAGTGTTCTGCTTCTATCATATGAGTTACAAGTGCAACTGGAACAGATTCTCAGTGACAAGGTTATATGGGCTACATGAATCAAACTTAGAGGTGTTTGATCAAATAGTTGAAAATCGAAACCTGCCTGAGTAAGAGAGCAGTTGGGAGACAACAGCTAAGATACAATACAAGAGGCTTTCCCTGCTTTCCGCTGCCTAAAGGACAGAGTGGCTCTTTGAGGGGGGGTATTGACAGAAGAAACCTCCAATTAGGAAGGTCTGCCAGAGGAGAATTAGGCACAATACAGAGGATAGTGACCTCTAAAGGTTGTTATCATCATTGTTAGAGTATACTTACAAAAGTGCTCCGGATTTATGATTTAGTAGACCTATTCAGCTTTGTACAGTAGTCTCTACAGTTGTCAATTTTTTTTTTGAAGTACAGTTGTCATTGTTAAAATCAGTAATGTTCCGTAATAGCCAGGTAGTATCAGTTAAATGACAGGTATGTCAGTTAGTTAGTTTACCTATATCCAAGTCGTCTATTAATAGGACTACTATATTTTCTAGCCATGTGCAACATTTTCAGGTTCAGTTTGAAACAAACAGCTCTAAGATGCTCTCTTTACTTTCTCACTTGTTTGAATTCAAAGCTAAATCAAACTAGTTGGACTTGCATCACTAGCATATTTAAGCTACAGATTTGAAGAAATCATGCCAGGGTTTATGAAAAAAGATATTCTTTCACTCATTTCAAGGTAGAACTGATTTTAACAGGTACTCGCAGTTAAAGAAAATCATACAGCTTCCACATCCCATACTTCTCCACACATACTTCAAATATAAAATTAGCTTAAACTCAAGTATGATTATCAGCACACACAAAAAAGATAGCCATGACAAACTTCAGACCTATTACTAGTTAACAATAATAAAAACTGGAGGATATAAGTGGACAGTCTTACTTTTCCACCAGCAGACCCGAGAGGTTGATGAATCATAACTCTGGAATTCGGCATACAATACCTCTTCCCCTTTGTACCAGCAGCAAGGAGAAATGCACCCATGGATGCTGCAAGTCCAAGGCAAACGGTTGACACATCTGCCTTGCATAACTTCATGGCATCATAAACTCCCATTCCTGCATGGAACGATAAACAAAATAATAGCAATTAGTAGAACAATGATGGATTTCAGATTCATTAAATTGAGAAATGGACCATACTTCACTTCCAATACTCACTGATTCAATAAAATTTTCTCTTTTAAAAAATAAATTTCACAAACCTGTGTGATCAACAATTTCTTGTTTTACTCGGTAATAAAAATGTAGTGTATAACACAGACCAACAGCTCAGTTATCACATGCAGCGAATCACAAAACTAATGTGAGTTATTAAAGGCTGAAAGCTTGTGCATGGTATTAAGTAAACGCAGTGATGTCAAACATGGATCGCAGAAATTAGCGGTTTGTTCGAATTTCGTTACGCTACATCGCTGTAGCACCGCTAGAGCTGCTATTGAACAACACTTTGTACTAATTACCATATTGCAGAACAATAGAAATTTGTTAAAACTCCACTACTCTATAGCCGCTGTTTAACAATACTGAGTAAACATATCTTGAGCAGTCAATCAACAAAATCGAGCTCAAGATTCAAGTAGATCCACGACAAGTCAAGTGCAAATAAGAACAAATGAATAAGAACATTAAGTAAAACATTGTTTACATACCAGCAGTAATAGAACCACCAGGTGAATTAATAAACAACTTGATATCTTTGGTAGGATCATCAGCATCCAAAAACAAAAGCTGACTAATCACAAAATCTGCAGTCATATCATCCACCTGCTCAAACAAAGAAATTAACAAACACACTATCAGATACATGGTGAGTTCTAAGGTGGACCACCTTCATAGGTTGTCCGCCATGGACCAATACTTCAAATTATCAGAAATTCCAACGACAATCGACGATAATGTTCAGAAATAAAAACTCACGGCTCTTATCATATTCATGGCTAAGACAGTGACTTGGTTGGTGTCAGTTCAATATGAGCTACATATTTATTTTCCGTTGTTTTAATCAAACTGATATCTATTAAGTCATTATTTCAATCGTAAAAATGAGGAGAACCATTAACATCTATTATCTAGAGACAATTTTTGTCGTTGTTGGAGTTTTAAACATGTTTTAAGTATTAGTCTACGATGGACCGCTTATGAAGGTTGTCCATATTAGAATTTCTCTACATGCTATCTCTTTTAGTCACCCTCTTTGTTCTTTCATTCTTTTACCACCTTTTCAAAATGAAACCACATTATCAAACAACCATAAAAATATCCCAAAATCAACAACATCAAAAACATCTTCACCAATTCAACACTGTTATCATATTAATTCTCCTTTTTTAAGCTTTTCTCCTTTTTTAAGCATGTCTGGTATCTGACACATGTCAGTTTTAGTCACCGGACCCATTCATTTTCTGAAAACTCTGTATCCGGCTCAAGGACCAAATTAATCCCGAGGAACAATCCCACCGTCCACTAGAGGAGGGACCCAATTACAGCAACACAAGTGATTAGATTCAATTATTTCATTTTCTCATAGTTTTGTGGGCATGCTATTAGACTAAACCCAGATGAAAAGTTTGTAAATTTCCCACAAAAACATCAAAAAAAGACAAAAGGGTACTCATAAAACAACATCAAAAAAAAGAAGATTAATAACCTGAGAACCCAAGAAAACAATTCTCTGACGGAGAAGCACGTTGGTAGTATCAAGCTCTTCGAATTTAGGAAGCCATGGAGAAGCGGTTTGGGCAGATAAATCATGGGAAACAAGCCAGTTAGAGGATAAAGTGGGTCTGATAGAGTTAACGATTGTTGTTCTTTGTTTGGTTGAAAATTTGAGGGTGGGAATTTGAGAGTGGAAAATGTTATTGTTATGGTTTAACAATGTCTTCTTGTTGGAGTTGAAGGTTAATGGCAAACATGTTGAGGCTAAACTCACTTCCATTTTTCTTCTTCTTTGATTCTTCTCTTCTTTGTTTTGGTAACTACGACCCTTTTTGTTGTTTTTTGATATGAAAATGAATGTAATTGGGTTTACAAACTTTAGATGTGGACTCAAGATTTTTTGGTAGGAAATTGTTATTTGCACCCACTTATTTAAGATAAAAAAACTCTTTGTTTTTCTAAAAAAGAAATAAGTTTATAGCTCATTAGATTTGACAAAGTTTCAAGGAGAGTATTTTGTATGTCCTTACATATTATCCACCAATAATGTTCTACATACTTCAGCAAGATTAGAACACCAACAACTTCGATATAATTTATGTATAACTTATCAATTGTATAATTTTTAATTAGAATTCAAGTCACATTTGTCATGAGCGGAAGATGTAACTATTTGTGTCAACTACAATCAATTAAAAACTCTTATTTTTGAATACATTTGTGAAAAAGTGTTTGATAACAAAAAAATAGCAAGTATAAATGCAACTTGAAGAAAGTTATTTGAACCGAAATTGTGCTTGATTAATCTCTTTTAGTGCTATTTAAAAAAGGTTAATATTTTATGTAATTTTGTTAAGGATGAATTTTTTACTAGTTAAGAATAAGGTTAATATATAATATAAATTCATGATGAATCAATTATTTTCTAATTGAAAAAACTCGATCAATCAATTCTTACATAGTCACATAATACGCCATCGTTCGTTTTAGTTGCTAAGTTATTATTGTTTCATCAATTTAATCTTTTTTTTTAAAAGATCAATTTAATCATAAACTTTTTTTTTTTGACAATTTAATCATAAACTATATAAATATACCGATAAAAAGTCTTTAAAGTAAATAAAAATCATCGGTTTTTTTTGTTGTGAAATAGATATCCTCCGGGCTTACGGTTTAAATTCTCATGTTTGGATTTGAACCAAGATATTTGATTAAGCTGAAAGAAAATATGGATTTTAAATAAGTGAGACATTACTTATTACATTAGTTTAACCATTAAACTGAAAATAGTTTAGTCATTCTTATATCATTTTTTTTTTGTTTGGGTTTAATATTGGTATGAAGGTTTTGCTTAATTATAGTTGTGGATATATAAGGTGAGTTTTCTCCTTTCAATCAGATTTTTTTATAATATGAGTCAGAATCGAATTTTTAACAATATGCATAAGGGGTTCAAGTCTTTTATAGTGAATTAATTATATAATATCTTTTTTGGTACAACTCTTATATCAATTTTAATAAACTTGAAATGCTATATAGCATTGCAATTCTTAATTGTTGTTATCTCTGTTCCCATGGCTCTAATATTTTCTCACAATCCTTCGCTCCATCTTAATTGTAACAAAACTCCTTTTGCTTTTCAATCTCAAATCATACCTTCATCAAAACCCAACATAAATTGCACACACTTGCTCCAATTCCCATCAATTCAGTGTTCCTCAAGTTCCAACAACAAAACCAGTAGCATCAACCTCAGAACTTGCAAGAACTGCAAAACCCAATTTGACCCTTCCCTCAACCACCCTCTTGCTTGTCGATTTCATACTGCCCATTTTGGAGGTACCTCACTTTTTTTTTATTATGCATTTATGTAAAATCCATGTCATATTTGTATTTTATTATTAAATTTGCAATCTCTTAACAGCAATATTTTGATACATCAACTATTTAATATTATAAAACTTGGGTTATTTGGTCCGAACGTTTAGTCATGAATCATCCACACATGACACGACACTGACACGCAGATATTCATAGTAGTTTGAGAAAATGGAAGTTATTGAATATAGGCACATATATGTGTTGGTGTCAGGTGTTGGTTATTTGACATCGACACGTGTCGAATACCAAACACACTTTTAATATGAAGTGTCCGTGATACATTGGTAGTTAGTTACAAAGTCAAGTGTGCTGAGTGGTGTGGTATACCTAAGATATTGTTAGATAGGCATGGGATGGGGGTAGTTTTATCTGTTCTTATGAGAAGCTGACCTAGGGTTTACCCATCAATTCAGTAGCTAACTTTTGACACTTCAGATGGAAGGCGTGTTTGGTGCCAGATATGTGACAGTGCCCAATTTCTCAAATTATTAGTAGTGTTCGTGTGTCATTGTTGATGTCAATGCTTTATAGGAAAAAAATTCCTTCAAAAGATTTTAGTGTCTTGATGAAACCTGGTCAAAGAATCCTCAATATATATTACTCTAGTATACTCTATATTGATTATACAAAGGTAAGTAAAATATTACTTATTTGTCTGTGTTAAGCTGTAGAGATTCAAACATGCCTACTTTAACTGTTATACTAAGTCTAGTGTTCACCGTTCAACTTATCATGCGAAAATGATAAAGAAAAGGGGAAATTAACTGCTGTATTATCGAGCAATGGCAGCCGTGGCCTGTATACAGTTTTTCTTAACTTTCCTCATGTGAGTGTGAACGTGTCCTGCAGTAACAGTATTTGATATTCGAAATTTATTATTTTTATTGAAACCATAGTGAAAATTTCATATTATTGCATCAGAATTAGGTTCAATTTACTTTCAGACCTGGCTGACAAAAAGTATGACCAAACTTGTAAATATGGGTTGTAAGTAAAAAGTATGACCAAACTTTCATAAATATAGATATGATTTCTTTTTTACTCAGGAGGCATTAACATAAGCTGTTTCTTCATTATTCTGCTCTGGATGTTACTCATGTATGGCTGTAAATCTAGTCAATTATCTGATAATTGATTAGAATGAAATGAAAAATATCGTACACACTACTTTAGTTCTGCGGGGAAGGAGGGAGTAAAATTTTATATAGAGCCTGTGTTGTAGGGCAAGGTAACTGTATTTTTCTGATGACATAGCTCAAATAGTAATGAAAAGACTTGAGGACATTCATATGAGGCAGCAATTATGATTTTAAATTTCATGCCTAATAGACCTTGTGATTACACACTTAAGTTGTGTTTACAGCAGCTACAAATGTCAACACATAATGTTGATTCTTTTACTTTTATAGAGCCATAACATTGAGTTCTATAAAGTCGAAGTTAACAAAGGATCTACTATGAAAGGTTCAAAGCTTGAGTGTGAGATGATGCAATTAGAAGGCACATAGGTTTAGTTAGAGAAACTAAATCATGTTGGATCCATATTGGTACAAAATGTAGACCTCATGAATTTCGTAACCGAACCTAAACCCACTAGCTGGGTCAGTCAACTACATGGATTAAATGAGACTATAATATTCTATCATAAATCATATTTCTAGTCAAACCATTGACCTCTATGTTCTTATTAACGGCAACATTTAATATCATGAACTTTATTTTGTGAATTTTCACGGAGCACATTTTGGGTTATAAAGATTAGTTCCAAGTTTGACAGAAAACAGGATGGGTAATGGTGCTAAGTAGTTGGTCATAAATATTGCTTGTGATGTATTTGTGATGGTTATTGTCGTGACATTTAGCATTCCTTTTGGTAATAGTTTCAATTTATTCCAATCATTGCATTGATGAAAGTTTGCGATTTTGATATCATTGATACTAATTTGCATTACTAGCTATTTTGATACAAGTTCACGGTGATTGAATTTCTTTCTATTTTCCTCAACCACAGGAGAAACTAAGAGAAAGTTTGAGAGTGTGCATGAAGGGGGAACCATGAACACTCCTGGCTCTGGCAAAGTTCTTCAGTATTGGCATTGTTGTGGATCCGAAGATCCATTTGATATCGGTTGCACGGCTTCTCCTCACTCCTCATATGATGACTGATTTAGATGCCATGAATCTGTGATTCCCTTTATCTGCTGAGGAATCTTTTTTCTAAATATAGTTTCTGAACTCTTGTAAAAAAATCTTGATTCAATAGTTTCTGAAAATATGTATTCTTTTTTGTAAACAATTGCACAAGTATTTGAGTACTCAAATCTGTTGCTCAGTCCAAATACTTGGTTTTCCATTCATGGTCTGCTCCATTGACAAAAGCATGCCAATGTGAAAAACTTTTATAAATGAGACTAAAATTAAGGAAATTATATGGACAAATAAATTCAAAGTGTATTATGTCAGTAAAACGTTGAATTATTTTTCATTTATATGGACAAATAATATGCACACATTTCTCCTTTTATTTTTCATTTCACTAAAACGTTGTGAATATTTTCTTGAACATGATTTGCCAGGACAAGTAAAATAAAAGGAGAAATTACATTTTAACATTAAAATATTGATGTCAATACGGTATCAATAGATTTGAATGTGTATATAAAATGCATATAAATTGTAGAAGATAAAAAAAAATAAAAAATAAGAGAGAGCTAGAGATAATTATATACGGTGTTACATACGGTATCTTATTTTGATGCTCAAATAAATTCAAATAGAAGGGATTGCATTTGAAGTTAGGTATTTGAAGGAAGGTTTTGACCATAACACTTGGACAACCATTCATTTAATTAAATAAACAAAACTTGATTGATATTCCAATGCTAATGTTCATCTGTGACACAGGCAATTCCAAGATTCATATATATACTTTGTTTATAGTTAATATTTGTGTTTGAATTTCAGAATGCTAAACAGTATACCTTCCTTGAGTATGTGGAATTAAAGTTCCTTTCTTCTGTTACCTTTTCTTAAACGTACTACCTTAGGCAAACACAAAACAAAATGAAACTACTCATATAATGAAATTGGTTTACGTTGTAGTTGTGATTTCTGAAGGAATATATTTCCTAGTGCATAAAGTTTTTGAGTTTTGAGATTAGTTTGGTTTTGTTGATTGATCACTACATACTAAACTTAAAGGAAGATATCACTGCAACAAATTACAATTCTATGGTCAAACAATGTTGATGTGATTTTTCTTTTTATATAAAATGGATGATCAAATTGAGTCATATTCTCCTAATACATTGGTACAATGTCGAATATGTCACGATGAAGATGAAGACTTAAACATGGATACACCTTGTTCTTGTTGTGGCACCTTGAAGGCAAGAATTCCGTTGCTCATTTTTTCTTTCTTTTTTAACCGTGAACATATCATTCTTTGACAAAGACAAATAGATTGAACAAACAGTGTATAGTATTTTCTTTTACAAAGTAGTTTTCAAAATTCATTTGTATGACTTTATAATTTATAGACCAAAATCATTTGAGTTTGTGCCACCATTAAGATATTGTTAAGTGCATATGTCCATTTGCTAGCTTGGCTCAATTAAGAGTTTGTTTGGTTCATTTGAACTTATTTACATGCATGAGTATTTGTGATACTGCCTTAAAGAACTTATATGAACAACTTATGACATGCATGTCCATAAGTTATCCATACTAGCTTATGAAAACAACTTTTAGTATATATGAAAATTGTTTTAACTCATTTGATCTTTTGTTATAAAAACAGCTTATGCACAAGCACATGTGTGATAAGCACTTAATTAATCATGTCATAGATTAACAATTTTAAGTTGACTCTTGTACTTTCCATTTATTGTAGTATGCACATCGAATATGTGTTCAAAGATGGTGCAATGAGAAAGGTGATACTACTTGTGAGATTTGCCAACAGGTCTGCACTTTGCTATTATCTTATTCAACATTTGATCATCATAAGTTATTCAAATTTGTGAGAGAAAATATGCTTAATAAACTTCCCATTTATTTTGTTGGTTGTGTTAACTGCAGCAACTTAAAGGCTATACTGCTCCTCCACCAGCTCCTCTATTCCGCTATGGGTATGTATTCATAAATCATTAGTTAGTTCATATCATAGTGCTCTTTATATATTGATTTCCTTCTGGATCAAATAATGAAAGAAAATTGTTAATTATCTCTCAGGGGCAACTGGGAAATTCCAAATATCGGCTTAAATAATCATCGATTCATAGCACTGTTTCCTACTGATCGTGAATTCCTAGACCTTGACTTTGAATATTCAGCACCCTCTACAAGGAGCCTAATGTTCTTCCGCATTGTTACTGTTATTGTAATTTCCATTTACTCCCTTTACATATGTGTTTGCGCGCAAAGATTCCACACACTCACATAGTCAGCAACTCGAGTATTATAGCAGATTTACCGAATTTAAAATTGGAGTCGTCCAGTTTGATTTAATGACTCCAACTACTGATTGCGTGAATTTGTGAAATCTCTACCTACGGATTCTCTGCCGTCAAAGGTTCCATGCATTTACACAGTTAGCAATTAAAGTTGTTAGATCAAGACCAGCTCTGATTTCAAGTTTGTTTTAAAAGATGATGTACCGAACTTATAAATTAGAGTTGTCCAATCTTAATTCAACGGCTTTGATCTGTTGACTGCGTAAATGCAAATTCAATTTACAATTGATTTCTGAAGACTGTGATCATTCTTACAATAAGCTTGGTTCCCTGTCTATCTATTGCAGTTTGTTGTTCTGCTTGTTTTACGTCATACACTACCAATCATACTTATGCTCAATGGAGTAGGAGAGTATTCTCTGACAGTGTTTATGGTAAGAGTGTAAAGGTACAATCATAATGGAAACAGTAGACAATATTTTTGGTATGCATTAGTCCAAATGAAATTTTGATTTCGTCAATGTATTGCAGCTGCTAGTGTGGGGAATCATTGGATTAATTATACCAGTGTATATGATGGTAAAAGCTCTTGGTGCTATCCAAGTCCAACAACTTCAACACCAGGTTAACGAACTCAATTTTTTCTTAAACATTAGTATTTGGTTATGTGTTACAAAGTCTATAAAGCTTTTTAATATTTGGTTTTATTTAACAGAATTAGACGGTACAAAATCAGTGCTTATATTTGAAATAGAATTAGACGGTTATATTTGAAATTTATCATTGCAGACCCATATAGTTGGTTAGATCATTACAAATTCCATGTGTCCAAGTCATAGTTATAAAGGTTTATTGGTGCACTATTTGTTATCTATATCACTCCACGTCATTTGAATTAGTCAAATGCTTTTGTTTTCAACAAGCTGATAACAATTCCTTATTGCACAGTATTTTGTATTTTAACGCAAAGGAAACGGTTTTAATCTTTATATATTTCTTCACAGGATCATAATTCCCTTATGCAATCACGTGAGGAAAATGACATGGGGCAGTCTCAATTGCGTGTCATCCATATTCAGTGATTCCACGGTCTACTTCAGATGAAAAAATCGCAATGTTAAAAAAAGCAGATTATAAAAGACCTAAATTGATGAGGATATTGATGTAGCTCCTAGTTTGAAAATGAGAATCAATGTGACAGACTTTATTTCTTTTTATTGGAAAATAGACTAGCAAATTATCCTTCAATGTAACTCTACCTAGCCCAATGTCAATCATTTGAATGATTCTCTAGAGCTTCATCATTAATTTAATCCTCAAATTTATCAATGGATTAATTCAATAGTCAACGTGCGAGATGGTGTCGTTCTTCCAACTTCTGCAAGAATAACATAGAAATTCCTAAACAAACAAATCATAACCTGAAATAACATACGAAGAAAAAATAGTATAGTACAAAACGATAACGTATGACGAACAAGTAGAAGCAACAACCATGTTAATTAAAAGTAAAATATAATATTACTACGGAATAGTTCAACACAAACAGACATCACAATTCCAAGTTTAAACAAAGCTCAAAAGAGAGATACTACGGAATAGTCCCAGACCATAACATTACGAGCCAAAAACAAATGCAAACATCATAACTCAAAGTTTTAAAACAAAAACTCAACGACACATAGGGAAAACAGACCCTTTATTCTTAAATAAAAGACACGAACAAAGCAACAGTTGTAGACAATCCGCAAACACACTATTCTTCCTCCGACTCTGACTCTGCACTCTGAAGCCACTCAATGAAGGGTTTCACATTCTTCCAAATCTGAGAGTTCTTGGTGTCTCCTTTCAGCCCTTCTTGATACCACTGCAATATGTGCTCTTCCTCCAGCGCATCAGCATCATAGAGTGCCTTCAGAACCAGGGCAACTTCCTTGAGTGCATTGGAAGCAGACTTGCAGGAAAATTCCTCAATTGCACGCAGCAACAGCAATGGCATACCCTCTTCCACAGCAACTGCAGCAGCAAGGTAGTTCTTCTTCTTAATTGCTTCTTTTGCAAACCCTTTCTCAATGTCACCAAATAGGGCTTCATACAGAGCACTCATCTTTTCTTGTGGAGAGACAGGAAGTGATGCCCAATGGGCCACCAATTCTTTGGCCGAAGCACCTTTCTTCAAATCAGCTTTGATTTCCCCGACCAGAGTCTTGTAGTTCATGGAGTTACCATTACCATTAGCAGGATTGTCACTTACCTTATCGGCTGCTTTCTCCTCCTTCTCAGGTTCAGTTGTGGAGAGCATAACCATATCAGCTGTCACAGCACTTAACTGTTCTTGGATCCTTAACCGAGCAGCCTCCAATGATGTATCTGTTTGCCATTGTACATCATCTTCATCTTCAGCCTCATCCTTCTCATCAACTTGACTTCGAGTAGGAGATGTATGATCTTCATCAGAGCCATTTCCTTTTTTCTTTGAAGAGCTTGTTTTTGCAGTGCTTTCCTTAGCTCCCTTCTTCTTGACAGCCTCTTTCTTCAGCTTTTTCAGCTCCTCATCAGCTGCTTCACCTTCCTTCAGTCTCTCCTTCTCAGCTCTCCTCATGGCCTTCTTGTCTTTGGAACCCTTCTTACTTTCTGGTGGGTTCTTAATGATGAATGTAGTCAGCTTGTCTCTCATATCCACGTCAGACACAAAACCACAAGCAGCACATTTCATCTGGATCATTTGAGTCTTAGTAATTATGATCTCAGTTTCAGGATTTCCACAACCATAACACTGGACGTATTTCTTGATGAAGTTCTCAAGAAGGCCAGCAAGTTTCGCAGTATCATGTGCTCCGTTGACATGAGAAGTCCCAGTTTTCTCATCAAATTTTGACTGTGCTCCGAGCTCACAGCCAAAATACTTGGTTGTGTAAGAGGCTGGCCTTGCCAAAGCTTTTGCAATATCAACCATGTTGACAATATTTGTTTTGATGCCGTTACCTCTGCCCTCAATTTTGGTAATCATTCTAGGCATTTTGTACCTGTAGAAGGCATCATCGCTGTTGCCAGCACCAATGTTCTGTAACGCCATGATGATTCAAATGCAGGAAGTCTCGGAGAAACAGAGGAGAATATCACAGTCAGCAATGAAGCTCTCCTTCAGAGGTTGCGGGAGGTTGCAAATAGAAATTACAGAGCTCGGTATGTTCCTGGTATGGGGCACGATGCATACAGCTGATTTTTCTAAGTAACGGCTTGTTCTTTTTCTTAGAAGAAGAAAAACACTCTCTAAGCAACTCAATTGCTCCCAAATGGATGGTTGCCTGTTCAAACATGAAAGAAACTTCAACGTTGCACCTTCACCTCAGAATCTGCCACCGCAGAACTAGCAGGAATCCTGAATCAACAATTAGAAGCTACATTAATTTGGTTACAACAGGGAAATATTTGATAATTAAAACACTTCCGGTAGACAGGAAAAAAAAAAAGGCAAAACTAGTTAAAAACCCAACATTAATGCCTAAATATACAGTAAAACCATCAACGTTAACAATTCTGGAAGGCGACAAAATAAGGGCAGGTAAAAGTAGTTAAACCCACAATGTTAGTGCTTTGCTAAGCTACAATGTTAGCAAAGTACAAACACAACTATCAAAACCGAAAAAGATGGAATTAGTTAATAACTAATTGCAACCATCTGCAGCCAAAAATAACAATATTTTGCCAAAATCAACTTGCAAATAGCTTAATAATTCAAGCATGTTATAATTAAATCAAACAAATCTACAAAACAATGATAACCAAGCATTAAATCATTTATGAACACACAGTAATCTGCCAAATAATTCAGCTCTATAACAAATATTTGAATATAACCTAAACCTAAAACCTAATCAATCGTATACAACCTAAACCAGATCAATCCAGATTAAAGCATATACAAACACCGAAATTTAAACCTAATCATTCATAAATAAATAATAACCTAAACCTAAAAAACCTAATCAAATAAAAAAAAATCCAAAAACCAAAAAGAAATAACATCTAATCAATCAAACAATGATACAAAACAAATTTTCAATTCAACCTTTATCACCAAGTGATTAAGCTTAACGGAAAATCGTTACACACAACAACGCAACAAAAATCATAGTCGAAAAATATTCAGATCTCAATGATATATCATCGATTAAAATAAAAAATCATGAAACAAATAAATAAATTAAATCGAAAACATATAGAGCTAGAAGACGATTCAGATAACAGGATCTAGGTTATTTGAAAATCAACAAAAGAAATAAATAATCATAAAAATATGAAGGAATATTGAAAAAGCGATAGAAAAAGGAAGAGAAAGGAAGCAAACCCTAGAAGAGATTGAAAGAAGAAAGTGGTGGAGGCGATAGGAGGCGCAGCGAGAGAAAGTGTGTGTTTGTTTGTGTTTTTGAGATTATGAGAACGGTGCGGCTCATAACAATACAACTCAATTTATATATAGCACTCAACTCATCAATAACCCTTGTTCCGTGTTAATTCTGTTTTTTATTATTACTCTCTCTAGATTATTCTTTTCTTTCTCCCCAAACAATTTTTATTACGTCAAAATTTATGAAATAAAAAACTTTATATATTTTTTTTGGTCTAGAGATAATGAAATGGTCTTCGGGTAAAATTGAGATTCTTACTTATTAGTTTTTCCCATTCAATTTTAATTGAACTATTTTCTTTAGTCAAATGTGCAAATCATGTGAGAATGAAATGTAAAAATCGTGTGAGAATTGATCACGAATTCGTCACAACACATTATGTTTGGTTGATTCACACCGCTGACAATGTGTTTTCCGTCAATCGTGAAGCTTAAACAATTTTGATATTTCTTTCAACTTTTGAAAACATGGTTCATGAAATTGTGAGAATAAAAAATATGGAATGTATAGCACCGCTTTTTTCTTTAATGTGAAATAGTTTTATATAATTGGCCATGAAGGGTAAGAAAGAATCTTACGTGTACGTTATGTTTGTTTTCACAAGAGAGTTCACATTAGACACGTGTTTATTAGAAGTGTGTCTATCAGAAGTTAGGGTTTGTGGTTTCATAAATTTATAGCAGAAATGGCATTGAGATGTTTGTTTATCAAGAAAACTCGAAATCAAACACGCTGCTGAAAAATTCGTATTCTACACCACTTATCCTTATTTTAGGGTGAGACAAAACAAGTTTTTTTGAAGGTGGTATTTGATTTAGTTTTCTCTCTTGGTGCTAGGTCTCGAACCGAGTTCCTCTAAGTTGTAGGGCAAACCTTCCAACCAAGTGACTTCTCGGGAGACAGGCTGATTTAGTTTTCTCTAATTAGCAAAACTAAAGCTCCAACTTAGGTCGAAAACAAAACAAAATATCCAAACGTTTAATCAATTTTAGGGAGAAAAAACATATTATAAATTCGTTCCTCGTGGATTATTTATTCTTAAATCAATTTTTTTGAAAGAAAATAAATAAATAATATTTTTAATGTTTGGTCATACTTGTTTAAGATTAATTAGAATTAAAAAAATCGATAAAAAGAGAGGTTATTTTTAATAACTTGTAGGAATTTTCATTAAGAAAGTACAGGTGGTATATAAAAATTATATTATAAATATGATGTAGATGAAATGTAAACTTTTTTTCTCACAAAGTTCTCTCCATTAGAGTTCGGAGGGAATTTTTTTCGATGTCAACCAGACATTAAATATGGATACCAATCGCAATCGATAATTAAACATTGATTCGTCATGTTGTGAAAATCTAACTCATTATAATATACTCCACCATGTTGGTGATAAGAGACATGTTTTAAAAATTAATTTTTTATTGTTATAAGCAAACATAAATTAATTTAGACTTCATGTAAAAATCTTACAAACAATAGTCTCTAAATTATTTTTCATTATGATAGACTCAACCATGTTTGTGATAAGAGACATGTTTTAAAAATTAAATTTTTATTGTTACAAGCAAACATAAATTAATTTAGACTTCATGTAAAAATCTTACAATTTATAAACAATAGCCTCCAAATTATTTTATTTGATTAACTATGAGAGGATAGGGTGCATATATGGTTTCTCAAATTACTTAGATTCAACTTTTGTGTGTGTTGTAAAGGGTTGAGATTAGCAAATAGCAAATCCTCCTTTTACCGTTGAGTTGTAATCGAATTTTGAAGTACTTGCTAAGTCTCTCAATGGGCTTAGCCGTAGCAGCAATAAAGTTTGGGAAATTGCTCTTTCAACCTCGAAAATTGCTCTTTAAAACCTAAAAACAATCAAAATACATCCGACGACAGTTATCTGTCGCTCGCTAGCAATGGTAGTTAACTGTCGTTGCATTGATGATTATAGTAATGTTGAAGTTGAATGTAACAGAAAAGAGAGAAAAATGAATAATAGTTTGAAACCGATTTATCCAATCATAAGGAAATGATACAATTACAATGATCAGTCTTATATACAAGTGCTAACAAGAAACTAAGTAGTTAAAGATTCTCAACAAACTTAATAGACTTAACTAATTTGTCTCACAAGTAACCAATCTAAGACTTGGTTGACTTGTTTATCAATCATAAGGGAATGATACAACTACAGTGATCAACATGTCTTATATACAAGTGCTAACAAGCAACTAAGTAGCTAAAGCTCTTCAAAAAAAAAAACTAAGTAGTTAAAGATTCTCAACAAACTTAACACACTTAACTAACTTGTCTCACAAGTAACCAACCTAAGACTTAGTTGACTTGTTTATCAAGCAATAATCATCTAAACCATGAATTAATCACTTCATTTTTCAAGAAGTTATTTGGTCACATACAAGAGAATGAAACACACACATGTCTTGTTGTCCAATTATCATTTTTTGTCTATTATATTGTTTCCTCTCGGGACTATTTTGTAATTGTGAATGCAAATTATAGAGATGTTGTTTTGGGCCAAACTAATGGGCTTTGTGAATGAATTACTGACGATTTTTTTATTATTTTTGTCATCAAAATTAAATAAAATAAAAACAACAGTGAAGTGACAAACATAAAGTATAAAAATTCACTGTAAAGAAATGTTTTTTTTTCTTTCAATTATTTGAAAACCTTGGTAAAAAATTGAATGTCTACAATGGATGAATATTTTTAGAAATTGTGGTTGAACCTAACACAATTTCACAAAACCGGTTTATAAGGTGAGAATTGCCCCACTTATAAACATATTGTCAGATCATCTCTTATCTGATGTAGAACTCTCTAACAGATCTCAAAGTACCTAGGTTTGGCTTCTGCTTATGTTGAAGAGCTTGGGTTTCTTTTAAAGATTTGAAATTAACAAAGGTTTTAATATTTTATGCAATTTTGCTAAAAAATATATATTTTATGCAATCGAGTTGTAACTGGATTCTGAAATTCTTGTCAAGTGTCTCCATGGGTTTACTAGTCATTGCAGCGCTACTGGATGTAGCTTGGTGGTGAGTACTAGATCTCTGCTCACATTTTTAGAGGTCGATAAGTGCGAGACTTTGAGGTGATGTTATTTTTCAATTATTCTCTCTAGGCTTTGCTCCCATTTTTTCTTACCAGATGCACACTCCGATCCTTTCTGTAGATCTAATACATTAAGTTTTGTATACCTATTTGTCTTTTATTAAAATGATTAGATGAATTATTTTGACGGTCTCTACTTTCCGTATTATTCCATGATTTTTTTTTTTTGAAAGACGTATTGTTCCATGATGTTTCCTTAGGTTTACGCCTTTCATATGTTAAAAAAGTAATAGATTAAATTTCTTAATTTATATGCAATATTATTCAACATTTAAAGAAAGCATGGAGTATTTTGAACAACACTTGAAGACAGGTGAATAGTTGCCGATTAGATATGCTTCATTGTAAACATAACATATGACGGATTTAGCAAACTAAATACGACTGGGTGCTATTTTTCACCCTGCCCTCGTTACTGAAGAACTCATGCTTTAGGAGATGCAATTCTAAACGACATAAGGTTGTTTTAAATGTGTACATAGTTATTATTTTTTCAACATAACCAGTGTGTATGTTTTGTTTTTTTTATGGACCCTGTGAAATGAATTGAACTCGATTAAAGTATGCCGAATAGCACAAATAATATTGTATATTCCTTGCCCCTCAAACAACTTGTATATACTGTTCACAATAAATACAGTTTTTATAGTATGTTTTTCTTTTTTTGGTTGAAAGGTTTACATAGTATTAGTATGTATTGTAGAAGTTATTTTATTCATTTTGGAAGAAAAACACGAGGATGCACTCTTTTCACTTTCCTCAATATTATCAAATGTCTCAAAAACTGGATTTATCTGTTACTTATTAAAGTATAGTGAATGCAGGACATAGTCAAAGTTCAATTGGAAAATAAAATAGAAAATTATAAACAGTTATGCATAAGTTTTAATGTTAGTTTGATTAGAAAATTGTCACGTGTGAGTTAAAGTCTTATTAGATGAAAGAGTTGAGGTTAAACAATAACATATAAGTGGCAATGACTTATAACTTTAATGTTTTAGGATTTTAAACGAAGATGTGATGTCTAAATCATTTGTGTCGTTTGTCTTAGCACAATGTGATGATCCAAACCACTGAGACTCCTCCTCATGGCTCAAGGTGATATCAGAGCTCTTGTTCAACTTGGTGGCGGGAGCGAGAGAGAAACATAGTGTTGGATCACGAATGTAGTAAGTCTTACCCTTTAAGGAGAGATGTTGTGACATGTCAAGTGTGAGTTAAAGTCTCACATTAAATGTGAGAGTTGAGGTTGAACAACATATAATTAAGAGGACTCATAAATTCAATGTCTTAGAATTTTTGTGAAAATGTGACGCGCAACTCACTTGTATGATTGTTTTTACATCACAAATTTGCTAAATGAAAATATTGGTTAGTCATCCAATGAGTGTATACACCTTGAGAGTTGAGAGAGATAGAGATAAATATAGAGATAAGAGAATGACGTGATACATGTGATATGTTGATGATGTAATATAATTAAAGAAAGAAAAAATGAAGTGTTGAACGAGTGTAGAAAAATTTAGGACTTCCATATATGATAGTTGTTTACCAAAAGTCAAAAGTATGATAGTTTTCAAAGAAATATCTTAAGAACTAAAATCAAGAAGATTTTTTAATGCAGGCAGAAGTTACAAATTCTATTTAAATTGAATACGTTGGCAGCAGATTATTATACCAAATGAGGCTTTGTGGCTTGTATACCATGACATGCCAAGCCAAACCAAAGTTTTGGATACTATATACCACCAAACCAAAATACCAAACTACATTATCAATACTACCAAAACATATTAATTAATATATATATATTTACCAATACCATGAATTAACTAATTGATTAATCAGTAGACTTTTCCCCAAAACATAACTAATTAATACATTAAAGAAGCCGGTTATTACTACTTGATCTAATCCACTAATATATACAATATAAAACTACAAAACAAATTGTTATTTGTTAATTATAAACAGGACTTTCCTCTCTGGCTTCCTCCATGCCTGTTTAGAGTAATAGCTAGCCTCCTTAGAATATACAATTGTATTTATTTTTTATTATAAGATCAAAATAATTATTTTCCCTCAAAGCATGGGATTGTATCATGCTTCTTGACCCCTAAATCACCTTTTCTCATGTCCTTACAAGACAACTAAAGAAAACCTACAAAGCTAATTCACACCCATATATATTTATTAAAGAATCCGAAATCCAAGGTATTCAAAAGCAGACCCTTTCATTATACTCTCTAACCTTTTTGCTTCAACAATAAATAAAGGCATAATAGACTCATAGTATTGTGAAAAAAATTGAAGGTGCAAATATGGCTGCTTCTATGTCTTCTTTCTTACCTATGAAACCAAGAGGAGCATATCTCAAGAGATTCAACACACGTCAAGGGATGCAAGTAATAAAAGTACAAAACTATCAAGATGAAGGTAATATGATATTTTCCAAGTGTTACTTTTTGTTGATTTTCTTTATATATTATATAGTATTATTTGGTTGCTTTTTTTCTTCTTTTGCATTCATGATCAATATATCTCACTTAGCTATCTAATCATAATCATAGGGAGATCCACCGATATAGTAGATGCGAATTTGAATGTTCTAAAGGAGAGGATAGAGATGGTGAAGGTGAAAGAAAGATTTGAAAGGTGTTGCAAATGTCAACATGGTTGGAATTATGTCCCACTTTCTATAAATGATCATAAAAAAACCAAAAGAGACAGAGAATTGAGAAGCTTCATTCAGTTGATTGGTTTAGTTTTTGGAACTATTGGTCTTACCTCTTTTGCTGGAACCTTTTTCCTTTGCCTTGTTTCATTGCTTGCTCATTTGCAAGTATGATTTTTTAAAATGTATTTATCCATTTTCTATTGCTTGCTCATATAGTTCATTGATTTTTTTCCTCCTCTTTCTCTTCTATTTCCATATTAAGTATCATTTAATGGAAAACAAAAGAATTAGGATCAGAGAATTCAAATCTCTTTAGGGTTATAAGCAGTCTCGAGATTGTTTTCGGCCATGAGACAACAAAGTAAAGATCTTCTGTATTTGTCAAAATAAATATATAGTTTTAATTTAATTCGAGTTGAAAATTAATCTCTGTAATTTATTGCAACGGTACCCATTTTATATTAAAAACTTATGATTTATGGAAGAAACTAAGAGTGGATTATAATTGTTTTACTTATTGCTTCTCTCTTGAGTGAATTCATAAACTTATAGAAATGCATATTTTGTCCTGGTTAAATACAAAGTTTTATTTTAGTTTGTTTTTATTGAGTCTAGCGACGAAAATCCCATACATTAAGTATAGAAAAATAGAGAATTATATGTTCGAATTCACTATGGGTTTCTTAACTAATGAAATACAGTGTTTAATTATCTTTACCAACGTCTAATCCCAACACAATTCTTTTTCATGACAAAGTAAAATGTTTTGAAAGAATTTCACAAATTCTTTTAGATGATTATAACGTGTTTTTTATAGGTCAATTCTATAATCACAAGTAAGATATATACTGCATTATACACGAGCTTGTTTTCACCAATTTAATCAATATCAAAACAAAATAAAATATACAATATATTGGTCAAATAAACTCATTTGAGTTGGTTTGGTGGTGTTGACTTGAGTATTTAGAGTGCACTCCTCGATCAAATAATAGAAAGCAAACTTATATATATGTATGACAAAAACCCTTCTTATAGTGTGACTTTTGCACATATTTGTTGACAAGAAATCTTTCCCGTGGACCAAGTACGATAGTTGATATTGTACGCATTAATTCACAATTTTTTTTATCCAACAGATAATAATAAAATAGTTTTTAAAAGACAAAAGCAACGAGATTAATTTATTCAGAAAAAACAATTAGAATAATTATTAATTTTTTTGAAGGGATTAGAATAATTTTTTATTTTCTTAAAAGTTCTCTAAGTATGACTCATTCCAAATTACATGACCTGAATTTGAAAGACGCCCATATTTGAAATGTGCACACCCCGGTAGATTAGTCAGCGAAACATTTTTTTATTTACAAACAGCAATACATGCTGAGGCTACTAAAATACTGATTTTCTCAATTTTTATATATAACTTTGACATTTTACAAATTTATTTCTATTGCATGTCACGTCGTTATTTATCTCATACATTATCTTAGTTTCCCTCTTTTTCCTATTTCTTTTCTTAATATTCTTATACTTCTTTCAGACTTTATTAATGCAGGAATAATATTGTGAGATTTTTGCTTAAATTTTTTATCGTTGTCACCTATATATTCTCATAGAAAGAAGAAAAAAAAAGAGTTACTTGTCTTGCAACACGCTCAACGTTTAGATTTTGATGAAATGTTTAAGATCCTATAAAAGAGATACTCTCTCTAGTTAAAATGAGTGTCACTTAAAAAAATATATTTGTTTAAATGTCATTTTCTATTTTTAATGCAATATTAAAGGTTTTCTTTCGATGGTACCTTCTAATTAATTCTATCAAAAATAAGAAATATAGACAATCTTTTTCTTCATAAAATGACTTAAAATTAGAAATGGAGGAAGTAGTGGAAAACACTTCGATAGTTAGTAAAGATAATTTAACAAAATAACTATTCACTTTCTTTAAATCATTGTATTTTTGAATGTGTACGTAGAAATTCTTAAACAAGCTTCACTTTGAAATGGAGAGAGCATTTAAAATGCAATATCCTTTTTACTTTACTAACGGACACTCACATAACTGTCTTTCCACTATTTTTACTGCACTAAAATTTGAAAATTATGAACTATGTTTTTTTTTATAAAATTTTGATTTTGATTAAAACTAAAAATATAAATGTTTGTTGCTTTCTAGTTATGACAAACCAAATTAAACATGATTATCTATTTCAATAACACCAACAATATAACAAAAAAAATATAATCTAAATTCTCTTTTTTTTGTGACATCACCAACAATCTTTATTATAGAGAAAGTTGTTTAAGGGTATAATTGGAATAATAATAAAAAGTAAGTATAAATATACTAATCTAATTTGTTACACTTTTTAAATGATAAAGAAAAAAATAAATCAGACACATATTCATATCATGTTTGATACATTTTTTTAATATTTAAATTTATTCTTATCTATTTGTTAAATGAGTTATTTGTATTGAAAATTGAAGGCATTTTTGGAAGAAAAAAGCAGCACAAAAATGTTGAAAGGGATTGTTTTATTTATACTTTAGATTAATGAAGAAAAAAAACTGCAGCTATATGTTGCAAGAGTAGACATGTGACTTTTGGAAAGGTTTGTTTATGGCAAGTATGTGAGAATGAGCTGGTTGAAAAGATCATACATCATAAATTAATTCCAACCCTTTTGTTATTAATACTCCTTCCGTTTCTAAATATAAGCAAAATTTATTTTTTAGGTTTATTTATTTAATGATGTAAGTGGTTCATAATATAGACCACATACATTATTAAATGAATGAATCTAAAAAATCAATTTTACTTAAATTTAAAAACGGATGGTATACTTGACTTTGATAATCATATCATGTCGGATACAAGGAACCTAAACGAATCTATCTAACACTAACCACAATTTTTTTTTTTTTTTATCTAAACAACAACTTCAGCGAATTAGTCAACATTCTTGTTGTAAACCCATTATTATTTTATTTTATTTTATTTTACTTGTTAAATCTTATTCCGGTTGCTGAGAAAAAAACATGGAACTTGCTTAATAGTTTTTAGGTCTGGTTGGTTTTACCAAAAAATGAGCTTATAGCAAATAATTTATAAGATCGTTTGTCTAAAAAAATTCTGTTTGGTAATGTTTTTTCACCATGAGCTTATAACTTATTTCACGAGCTTATAAGCTATTTTTCAGACGCTATTCCAAGTAGCGTTTGAGCTTATAGCTTATCATTTTTTATTCCAAATCTACCCTCACTATTTTATTCAAAATCCATGCTTAACCTTGCGTTGCTGCTCGTTTTATTTTGCAACTGGTCCTTGCCTTTACGCTCGTAAATACCATGACAGATGAATTGCGTTCATTTTCACAATATATTTTTTTTGGACCGTGGGTTTTGAATTATAATATGGGGTTTGAACTAAAACAAACCACTGATTGTTTTTAATTTTATGAAACTAAATGTATTTAAATTAACGTCATCAATAGTGATTTGTGATTTTCTCAGGAAACATATCATGGATATTTGATTGTCAATCTTTGGATTGTTGTTTCGGCTACCACAACCAATAGATCTTTTTAGGATAAAAACCGAAAGAAAAAAATATAAAATAAAATCTTAGCAAATAAAAGTTAATTTAATAATAATAATAATAATAATAATAATATAAAAAATATATTGAATTAATAAATTTAAATTACTATAAAAAAACTATTTTTTTAAGAACTAAATTAAATTACTAAATTTTAAATACTTAAATATTTATTAATTTAAATTTTATTATGAATTAAGAATGTCCTTTAATGTCATTTTACAATTATTAGTTAGTTGAACCTCTAATTTGACCAAACACTTTAATTAGCTTATCAGTCGTCATATATAAACTATCAACTATCAGTCATCAGCTATAAGCTACCAGATAGCTTATCAGCTATCCGCTATTTTTACCAAACAGAGCCTTTAAGACAAAAAATAAGGTTCATCCATTCGAGGAGCTGTGAACGAAACAAAATAAGTTTTGCTCGAATGATAATATATTGTTTGAAAATATGATTAAAAGTCTAATATCCTGGCTGATCAAAATGAATGAATTTCTTGAATGCTTTTCTTCCATTTACATTTTAATACTAGTAACTTTCTATAAACGTTATTCGCATTTATTTTTTTCTACAAAAATCAAATAGGTGGATTTTAGGGTGATGGTTGCGGAAATCTCTTGTGGATGATCTTAAATTTGTGAAATTTTATATTTATTTTTTAAAAACTTTCAAGAAATAAATATAAAATTTCACAACTTTAGATTATCCAGAATAGATCTCCTTATTTTAGGTACTTAAGTGAATCTCATGTGTATACAACACTTGGTTTATGATTTTTTAATATTAATCACTCCCAACTCAACACTAAATCCTGTCACCATACATGTAGATATGTAATTTCTGATGTACTCTTTGATGCGATCAATGCAGTCACAAGTTGGCAAGTCCTTTGCGAAGCTCATATGATACCAAATTTGGTGATAACCTCCATAAATTGCTTACTCCAAATATGATATTGACAAAGCAAATTCATCTTAGACATTTCATCAAGCACGTGGAGTATCATTTCATATGGTAAAACAAAAACATCAATGAGGGCACTAGATCCCAAAGTGGGTAATAAATGGAGTGGCTAAATTTCAGGTGGCTTTCGAGGAGGATGCTTGGCAGGGGCGAATCTCTTTAGGGACCCATGGGAGCCATGGCATCCCCCCAATATATATATATATATATATATATCATATTAGGCCTAATTATACAAAGAGTTTCACTTGGTCATAGTGGAAAGGTGGCTTGTCTTCTAGTAAAATGGCTTGGGTACGAGTCCTACAAACTTGACCATTTATTTACTCTTTGTTTTAACTTGAAAATCGTTTAATATATATTGCATACATTTTTGGCACCTCCAACAAATTTATTCAAGATCCACCACTTGGAGACATATTCTGCAAGGATTGTCACAACCATAAAGTCGAATTTTGGAGGTGGGGGATGTTTGACAGACAAGTGACTTATAACAGTGAGGGTGACATAGGAATCAACACGGGATAGCTGATTCGACATTGAACCAAACACAAGGATCAGAGAGAACAGAACCCACAGAGTACATTCAAGAGGAATCACTTAGCACATACATACCAATAGCTGAACAAACCAAACACTAAACATCGATAAAAGGGACAACGATACATGATGAACAAAGACATAATCTACAAAAAAATTGTTTTGAAAGCAATAGCAGAATATACACATGTGAAGACGAAAGAAGAAGCACTACCAAGGGGGGTTTAGCAGCAGACGAAACGGAATAGAAGGCCTCGTGAAAACGAAAAGGCAAACACCATACGCTAAAATGGCACCAGCGGCAAGGAAAACCTAGCCAAGGGACTCAAGCGTGCGGCAAAGGACTAGAACTCTGTCAAAGATATGAAGACTCAAATATCTTCTGATGTACACATGTACTCTTAAAAATACATCATCAGTTGGAATTTGACGAGAGAAATTTTTAAATACTAGTGATTTGTACATCATCAGCCAACTCAACCTTATTGATCCAGTTGGCACTGCTAATTTCATCAGTTAAACTGTTTGATTTAAGGAGATACATTTCATTTAGTCATCAACCTATTCAGAGAGCTACAATTTTTTTCAAAACGATAATAAGCCCATTGTAAATTTGTAATTACTGCAACAAAAAGAACTGGTGTGAAATAAATTTTTGCCTCACTGAACTAACTGTCCTTTTCCCTTTACTACATTTGTTTATGAAATTTGAACGATTACAGCTATTCACCCAAATGAATGGGGAGGAAACTTCACTGTCACAAATAAGAAAAATATTTACGGTTCAACACAAACATAACACCAGAAGTAATACACATGCGTCTAACTACTCGCACACAACAACAAACCCATTCACCAAAGACCTAAACTCATGAAGGAAAAAGGACAGGCTTCACTTTCGAAGAAATGCCACAGTGGCAACACGGGAGCCTACGGATCCACCAAACATGAATGTCGGATACGTGCGGACATGACTAACATATTGAAATAGGGGATCTCTGCATGATTCATCATCCTTAGCTACCTCAGATTCGGGGGCAGTAGCACTCTTTCTTTGGTTGAAACTTTCCACTTCTTGGACTAACTCATCCTTTGTACTGTTACATGATGTGATCACCTTACATAATAAAAAGGGAAGGTCAGAAAGGACAAACATCATAAAGTAGAAGAGCTGCAACAATGTCATGAGCACAGCAACATGGGAGAGGATAAAATCGAATAATCATGATTTCTTCTGTAATGAATAAAGGACTCCCACTTTGTAATAGGCAAAATTCATGTCACGAGCCCAAACTAACTGGCAGAAAATTAAAACACGGGCCTAAATCTAACATTATTTTTAATGACAATATAATATTAACTTAGGACAAGAACAAGTTCAAAAGTACTTACAAGTATTCCACCAGGAGCAACCAGCCTTGAAACAGAATCCCAATACATCATTCTGAAAATAAGAAAGCAAACCAGCAGAGGATTACATGGAGAACAAATTACCAAGTGGGAAATAAATGAATAACATGGTTTTACAAAACAACAACATCATTCCAATAGAATTATGACAGAACCATGAATAAGATAGCTCTTTCTCTTACCTCTTGACAGGACCATCAGGATGCAATCCAATAGCATCAAGTGTCCCTTTATCCATGACAAGTTGAAACACTTGTTCCAACTTTGTTTCAAGGACATCATCAACCTTAAAATAAATCAATGTATCTATTAGACGCAACAATAATGTAAAGATAGATATGTATTGCATACAAAATAGACATGTTAAGATATAAGTCAAAGGCAAGCAGTCATATATACTTCTGAATGCAAGTAGCCAGTCATATACTACAAAACAGGGAACAAAAGGTGATGAAGAAAGATTACTTCTTAAAAGTTAAAACAATGTCAAAGGTAAGATGAATTTAATTCTCTCATTTATTGCAATTTGCAAGCAATTTTCATATAATAAACTCCAATATAAAACATAAGTTCAGAAAGGATTGAGAAAATCACATGATGCATTCACATCACATTTGAGGCAAGGTTCATTTTGAACCTGGGAGAGGCAGCCTGATATGTATCACAGTATCAGGTTGCATCATGCCTGGCAGTGCTGCTTTCCCATGAAGCAGGTGAGATAGTTATGCTATTTGTAACCAGTAGTTCTATTCTCAACAAAGAACGAGAATGATGTTCAAAAGGCATAGGGGTTGGTCATGTAATTACTGCAAACACAATTTTCGTTCATAAACTAAGATTTGTTTTCTATTTATGCAGGGTTGTTCAGCATGGATAAATGACCTTGCATTATGAAAGTGAGAAAAAAGAGTAACTCTACTAGACTCACTCAAAGAAGAACAGCTTATTGATAAAACGAGAAAGAATTAAAAAGATCGAGGAGAAGGAACCCTCCCACACAAAAGAGAAGAAAAACATAAAACAAAAATGAAAAAAGAGTGATTAATATAACAAAGCTTCCCATAAGAAAGGCCATGACTTTTACACCAAATATATGACAATTGCCTGATCTTATATCAAGTTAACTGATATGCCTAAGAAAACTTGTTAAGATACCAGAGTTCTGGTTCAACCAAATACACCTTATGGTGGCACAGTTTGGACATTACCACCAAAAGGCGTAAGTGATCTAGAATTAATTTGAGCCTCGCCGCAAAAAACAAAACAAAAAGATGGATAAACCTCGTTTTAACACAACAAATATCATGTCTAACATGCCACTAAACAAGCTCAGATACGGGGAAACCTTCTGCCTTTAAGCTACATGAGAAGAAAAGAGACAAACAAAATTATGCATTTATTTTATACGCAGACATGCGCATCCACACACACACAGACTCTGAAAGTTGAACATACCAAAAATTTGATGTTGGGAAACCCATCACGGTTAGCAAGGCTTTGGGCAAGGTTGATGGCCCGTTCACTATAATCAGTACCAGTTAAATCAGAGAACCTGAGCAGATGTCAAGAGTTTGTTCAATAAGGTGTTTCTAACACTATAACATAAATCAGTACAAATATCACTCCACAATCAGTATTCAGAATAAGCAAGATCTAAAGGCTGAACAAGGGCAGTTTCATTCCTAGGAAAACAATAATATTATATATTTATGAAGGCTTGCATTCTGTGGTTATTTGTTTCTTCACTTCAATATACTTTATTTATCTCTACATTTCTTCATTTTATATATTTAGGAAAACATGCATGAATTCTTTTTAAGTACAAAATCTCACCCTCATAGCTTCATTGATATGCACAACCATATGCTAATGCTAATTCCCTTATACAAAATCTGTTATGGAAAACATGCATGAATCCGTTACGAGAACGCACACCTGGGTTAATTAAGATACAACCTCATAGCATTCAAATTAAGTTAGTTTTTTTTTTAATTATTCAGTTTTTTTTTGTTGACAAAATTAATTATTCAGTTATGGAGCATTCATACGCAATTATTTTAATAATAGTGCGTGATTGGGATTTGGTGTCAATTGTATTTGATATAAATCATTAATAAATTAAACGTGGCACTATAATTAACCTGACTCATTTATAAATTATTTGATATAAATCAATAATTTTTCCACTGTGAAGTTATCTTTCAATTGTATTTGTGTATGCAAGTATATCTATTTGGTATCAGAATAATATGCCTTTATATACTCTGATAACCAGAAGGGAAACTCATGTATTTTTGTGTAGTTGTAAGAGACGTGGAGATAATGTTGGACATAAATTTTAGTGTAGGAAGACAATGTATTATAGTTATAAATAAAATTATTTTATATTTACACATCGTATATTACCAACAATATGGATGAAAAGTGAAACCATACCCTTGTTTAGCCAATTCTTGGAGAAGTAAACCATTTCCAGTCCCAATGTCAAGTGCATTCCAACTAGACAAAAGTTTATCATCTAGTTCACCAGCATCAGCCTTAACATCATCAACATGATTTGGTATGCGACCTTGAGAAATGTCAATGCACAATGCCTTTGTCCAAGATGCAACTACTTCCATCACATTATCTCCGAACCTACAATGATGAAAAATAACAGCACAGAATAAGACAGTTGAACAATTTTCAATGAAAGTCTTAAGAATGTATCATTTCCAACAATTTCCCACAATGCTGAGGTTCATCACCATCCACAATAAATGTTCATTTGTCATCTCTAACACGGGAAACTTATTCTTACCACACCACTTTGAATTTACCTCAATTTTCCATCATACAGGGATTGACGCCTAGAAAGAATTGAAGCAGTCCCTAAACATTATGTAAAGCAAAAGGATGTGATAAAACCAAGAAATCTTAATGTGGGCCTGAAGTTCACATCCTCCTCAAACTGAATCAACTATAGATATAATAACGGTATGTTTAGATTGATACAACATTGATCAAATCAAACTAAGTCTCTGATCTAGGCAAAGCAAGGAAGCCAAAGTACATTCTGAAGCTTTGCATAATCTCTTTTTTGTAACAACATAACATTACGTTGAAGTAATAATTTAATAAAAGGGGGAGTATCTTTGTTGGGGAAGTGAGTACGGAATACAACAAGCTAGGAAAGTAAAATAAGCAATGACGAAATCCTGATTCTGAAAAATTCATCAAATACAATGCTCAAATAGTTGCTTATTTCTAGAAGTCAAATCCAACCATTTGCTTATGTTAAATAATCAAATAATATTAAATAAAAGAAATTAATATTACTCTCCTAGAAATGCCTAGAAAACAAATTATTACCCACCATCAATTATGGTTTCTGGTCTGTACGTTCACCTAGTCAATTTTTTTTTTTTTGAAGAAGCTTCACGTAGTCAATGTTGTCCACTGTTGATAGCGGAAAACATCGGTTTGGTCAAATTCCGCTACGCAACAGTGCTATAGTGCCACTAAAGTCAGCACTTTAACAATATTTTGTACTAAATAGCGTATCGCGGAATAATAGAGGTTTGTTCGAATTCCACTATGAAATAGCGCCACTAATTAACAACACTGCACCTAGTAACTGAAGATTAAAAGCAGAGATGTTTTGATCAATGATATCACTTTCCTAGGCCTGAATTGCGGATTACAAGTTTTTCTAAGAAATAAAATTAGATTACAGATACAGAGATGATACAAAATTAGATTAAAAGCAGTAAAACAGTTCACAACTTAAAATAAAATCTCTACACCGAAAATCATATAGATCAGTGAAGCACAGTAAGAAACTTTGCGATAAAAATTTTACTTACCAAACTTCACCAGCATGACCATGTTCATGAAAATTTGTAAGCTCGTCTGTATATGCAGCATCCCAGTAACTCTGAAATCCCAGCATTGATGAAACTGCCTCAGCATCGGATTCATCCTTGTCAGAACTGCACACACACACACACACACACACACAAATGATTCAAGTATAAAAAACAGTTCGCATTGGTAAATCAATCAGAACCTATGAAGCACGGACACCGGACATGACACGAACACTTACACCTTGACACCGATAATAATTTGAGAAAATGATGTAAGTCGATGTAATCACATGTGTCGGTGTCGTGTCGGATAACTCAAAACGACAACGTTATTCAACTTATTTCACAAGTTTTAGCATACAAACACCAGTTCTCAATTATAAACCCTAAAATGTAAACTCTAAATTCCAAATTTCACAGAGCTACAATTCAGATCCACACATTATCAATCAACATCAAATATAAACAGATCTTAACTATTAACTAAACCTCAATTCCCCTAAAATTAAAAACATAACAATTTCGCTAAGTACTGATTAACGGTTTTTAATTTCACCTTAAGCAAAATCACGAATCGACGATCTAATAACAACATTAACATGAGCGAAAAACTGCAATCAACGAATCAGCAATTGACGAAACGCGAATTTCAATTCATCGGAGAGAGGCAGAGAGAGAGATGGAACCTGTAATCTGATGCGGCACGGAGGTTGACGTTGGAGAGAGCTTCGGCGGCGTCGGCATGACGTTGATCGTCATCGAGAGTGCTGCCGTACTCGCTTTTGATGGACCATGAGTCAGCGGCGATGGAACGGTCGTCGTCGGAGACGAGATCGATGAGAGCAACAGCTCGCGCTTGTTGCGAGACGTCGGAGTCTTCCGGCTGCAAACGGATTCCGGCCATCGGAGGGTGGTTTCGTTACTATGCTGTGGTTTTCAATGTACTGTGAATTGTGAGCGTTGTTTTGTTTCTTCGTGCTGATCACTACTAGTACTACTTTGAACGCAGGAAAGGGAGGATTGTCTGTGTGAGAGAGAGATAGTTTTACACGTAACGTACCGGCTTTACTAACTGCACCCCAATCTGTTTGTTTTTTGTTTTTATTATAAGAAAAAGCTCGATAAATTGGGTTTCGCTTGATTTGCTAAATTAATGAGATTTGAGTTGATTTCTTACCAACTAAATCAACATAGGTTTATTAGGGGTGTTTGTGGTGCGGTTTGGTTCGGTTTTGAGCATAAAAATCATTCAAACCGCGAGATAAAAAAGCATGCGGTTTGGTTTGGTTCGGTTGATTTTTAAAAAATCATTTAAACCAAATCAAACCAATGCGGCTTGAGTTGGTTCGGTTTGTGCGGTTTATCGCGAGATAAAAAATATATTACATTAACTCTAATATTGCCAACTTGTTACAAAATAAACATAGGACATTTTAATTTGCTGTTTATATGATAAAATATTAGGTAAAACTTATATCAAAATAGGTAAAATTAAGAAGAAACATAAGCATGAAACAAATTATTTGGAAGTAAAGGAAACAAATTCATCACTGGAAATGAATTGAAAAAGATGGAAAAGAATTAGAATCGAACCTGATGGTGCAACAATATGGAAAAATCGAATCGAAAGAGATTATTCTTGAGCTATGTAATTGAGCTAGTACATGTTTAAGTAATATTCATTATTCTTGCGGTTTGGTTTGGTTTGGTTGCTGAGATGCAAACCACAAACCGAACCGAATCGCGCGGTTCAGTGCAAAAGTCATCCGAATTCGTCCGAACCAAGTGCGGTTTTTGCGGTTTCGGTTTAAATTGATTTAGTTTACGGTTTTTTTATTGGGTTGGTTCAGTTTTGAACACCCCTTATACACTCTACACCCTAATATCTTTACGCATATTCGTTGGAGAAAGTTTCAAATTTTTTTTTCTTCTTTAAAATATCCTTCTTGGATTATTTTATTAAAACCAATCAACAATTGTAGCACCTAGGTTGCATTTAAAAGCTTTTTCATGCAATTTTCTCCAAGTGACCGAGTGGTGTTGTTGGTGTGTGATATCATCAACATGGTCACGTAGAGAATAAAAAAAGAATGTTATCGTTATTTGAAGTCGTATTAGAGTTCTACATTATTAAAATTCTCAGGTTGTTGGATCTACATATGTATTTGGACACCCGTACTCTTTGAGCTAGTTTTTTGAAATGATATCTAAACTAATTTAACATTGTATCAAAGTCTGTTAAATAATGATTCAAACTTATTTGATTTTTAAAACAATTTAACCCTCTTTTACATATTTCTGTCTCTGACCCTGTCTCATTCTTTTTGACTAGTTCTCTTTCATCCTCAAGTCTCTTTCATAGTTTATACTATGGCCTTCAAATCTGTGGACATGCAAGCACACAAGTAATGTGCAAGACATGCAGCTCACAAGTCACAAGTAAAGATGGAAGAAGCATCTGATGTGTATATTTGTTCCCGACCATCTTCTATATCTTGAAGCATGCAAGCTCCACCTAGAACTATTCCTTTTGTTTTCTACTTTTCCAGTAGATCAAAATGAAAAATAGCAAAAAGCTACTTACTCCAGCCCCGACATTAGTTCAAAATTACATCTCCAAAAAGATTTGAACACAAAAAAAGATGATAAAATACCATCCAGCTTTCCTTCCATTTCCATGCCAAGCCCTAATTGGCACTAAATGAAACCATAGCATATACTCCCTTTGATCACCGGATTCACTTTATCATCCTGCCCTATACAGTATAGGTAACCAAAAAGGCCAATCAACAGAAATTAATTGTATACGGTCCATGATAATTTCTACCAAATTTGCAACTAATTCTCATAAAATAAATTGAGTAAAATAAAGTTTTGGATAATTACTTTTCTCCACTTGCAGACATGATATCGAAGACAAAGATGCAAATGCCCACTGCAAACATTATATTAGAAGCAGATCTTGAGAAAGTGCGTGAAGCTCTCAGTGTGAGAGAGCTGTTGAATCAATGGAAGTTAACTACTCCATGTGAACCGTTGATTCTTCTTCCTTCTTCATCTTCTTCCATGTTCTTCACTCTTCAGTTTTGGAAATTGAAAATGGTTTATTACAGAACTTTCAACATAGATTCTTACATGAATGACATGGACATATTATAAAGCCTCTCTCTCTCTTTCTAAAAGGTGTTAAACACAAGTCCCACATCAACAACATTAACAAAAACGTTGTAGCTCTACATGCCTCAATAAAATGAACTACCTCCTGTGTTCAACCTTATTTATACTTGGCAAATGTCAAACATGGTCAGCTTGAATATGAGTGACTGAAATGTAGTAGAAATAAATTGAAGAATGAGGTTGACAATTTATTAGAATAATTTAATGTAATTAGAATTTTTTTTTGTTTATAGGAAATATTTTAAGAAAATGAAAGTGAATGAATGCAATTATATGTTTCAAAGTTGTGTTTGTGTTGTATGTTCTTGCCTTGTGTTTGCGTGGAATTGTTGTGTTTGCACACACCGTGCCTCTACTACGAATGGTGTTAGAACCCACAGGAGTGTCTAAGCCGGTGAAGTGTTTCTATTGGTGGTTTTCGAATGGTGTTTGTAGGTTGGTGCGATCTGATGGCTCCCTGCAGCTGATTTTGTTTTATGGCGTTGGCTTTTTTTATAACAGTGTTAGTTGTTTGGTTAGGGACTGTTTTGTAGCTTTTGGACCGGTATCTGTTGATGTTTTCTTTGTTTTTCTGCCATTCTGTTATGCGCCTGCAGCTGTTTCTGTTAAAAGCTGGGGTTTTTTTTGTGTTTTATCTGTTGTTAGGAGTTTTCTAGGTGTTACCGCTTATATACAGTGTTTGTAGTCCGGTACTTTTGGGACCCTAGCACGTCTTGTGCAGGAATTTCCCGTTAAAATATTATGCTGTTCAAAAAAAAAAAAAGATGAAGTGATTGAGTTGTTTTCTCAATGGGATCAATCACTTTAAATTCCTAAACTTACTCATAACTCTTTAAGGTGGGGTTAGGACTTTTGTTAAACAAAGTTGCCAAAAATGACTTGTGAATACGGTAACAATAATTAGTAATATTATATGTATGCAAAAGCCAAAGTTTATATAACTAATCATATACTTTTAACTATAGGATATTTGATCCTCTTCATGAATATAAACATTAATGATAATAATGCAATTTAACACGAAATACACATCAAGGACATGTCAAGGGTTGATCAAATATTTCTGCAAACATCTTCTAGAAAAACAAGATATCTGAAGAGGTAATTTCGGTCTTAAAGAGGTTGAGGGTTGTAGCTGATGTGGTTGTTTTGGTGTGTATTATCAGTTCTGCTCACTTGTTGGTCTTTCCGGCTGTTTTGGTTGTGGAATATATAGTTGTCTTTGTTTCTGATGCACATCGTTGTTTTTCCATGTTGTAGCTGCCTCCCTATGCTGTCAATGGGCGTTCTGTTGCTGCCTGTTCCCATAGGGCCAACAGCGGCCCTGTTCTTGTCGGCTCTTGGTAGTTTGTAGCAGTGGTTTCATTTGAGAGTGTTTTTGTTGGGTTTATAGGTTTTGTCCGCATATATATGCAACCTTTGTATGTTATCTTTGTCTCTTGGCAGCCGTGTGCGTCTTGCATAGGCTTGCTTTCAATAAACTTGACTATCTCAAAAAAGAAAATGCAAATGTATGTTCTAGAAAAATCAATTAAGCACGGAAGGGTAGTTTACTTAATCAACTTTCCTGTTGAACACCATTTTCATTTATTTACATCGAATTTCACCTTGTTCATTTTACTAAAAAAAAATTAATAGTTATGTTTTTATTATTTACTTATGTTGCCGAAATTTCTGTGAATCCCTCTCTATTTGTTATTCTTATATATACTAACTGGTCTTGGGATTTTCTTTCATTGCTACAACTTTTGCGAAATCGTGTTGGTTGCCAGATTTAGGGAGTTGTTCATTTTGAAATTGACTACGGAGTTGTTTATATAAAAGTAAGTATTTCCTCTACATGTTCGATATATTGTTTATTATTTTGTATTGAAAACATTGAACATGGCTTGCATTTTGTCATATTTTCTTTGTTCTATTGTCGCTTGCTCAATGCATAATCACTAGTGAAATTCATAAGATCAATAGTGAACTATATAGGTGACCTAGTGGAGGGAGAGTTTGAACCCTAACAGAAGTGAAAATTGGTTAACAAGAGAACACAGTCAGAGTTTTATATCATGGTTAAAAGAACACATTTTTTTTTTTCCAGAATTTGCTAAAAACGCAGATTCAATTTCAGAAAGATTGAGGTGGCTAGCAAATGGTCCAAATGCAATTGTTCTCTCTTACTCTAGTTATGTGATTAATAAGTATACATTTTATACGAAAGAACATGACCAACAAAGCATTATGCAAAATAGCGGTGTCACGCTCGTAGCCCAATCTCTGCATATCTCAAGTGCCAAAGACAGAAATCCAGCATTTGCCAAATTTTCATATTTTGGGGTCATTGAACATATTTGGGAGTTGGATTACTCATCCTTTCAAGTGTGTGTGTTTGGTTGCAACTGGGTTGATAAAACAATGGTGTTCAAGTTGATCATGGGTTCATGAAGGTTGATCTTAACAGAGAGGGGTATAGAGACGAGCCTTTTATTTTAGCATCACAAGCTCACCAAGTGTTCTATGTAACTCATCCTGCCGATGAAAAGTGGTCTATTGTGCTTCTAAGTACCAAAATAAATGACCACCATGATCAAGAATGTGAAAATAGAGATGTTGAGGATGATCCTTTCTTCAACATATCACATTCACTTGAGGATGAACCGATTACAGATGATATTCTCTATATGAGAAACGATCACAATGATGGGATTTGGATCAATACATCATTTTGGGTAAGAAAAAAACAGAAAACTAGGACTCCAATTACAAGGAAGAGGAAAAGGCCAACTTGATCTTGTATGGATATTAATTTTTTTTCTTTTATTGTTATTGATTCTTAATGTTATTCTTGTATGGTATATTAACTTGTTTACACTTTTCAGGTGAATGGGTTCTACTAATGATGAATGTGGTTCGTCTAGTAAGAAAACAATTGCTAAACGTGGTGTGACCCGATTGCCAAAAATTCACAAAGCCAAAAGCAATGGAAATAGGATAGAGGTAAAATTTGATGTTAAAGATGTGGCAGCACCATGCAATCTGCAATTTGATGTTAATAAATATTAGCGAGACTTCAAAGGTGGAATTGGACATGATTTTGTTGAGTTTTTGTTTATGAAACTCTTTGAATGTTAATAGATATTAGTGAGACTGCTGATTATTTATTTTTTTGCACTTCAATTTGTTTTAGGTTCAATGGAATGCAAGAGGTCAGCCAGTTAAGCATAATAGTAAGAGTTTTGCTAGTTTCATTGGTGTCACAGTTCGTCGGTTAGTTCCAATTAGCTTGGACAATTGGAGTGCAAAAAGAAACAAAGTCGTTGTGGATGTCTATAAAGAAAACATTTGGGATGAAATTCAAGTAACACACTAACTCAATCTAGTTGTAAAATTTTATTTAAGTTAATCTATTTGCGGGGCTGTTGAAATAAAAGTTTAGAACTAAACTGAACCTTGAATTGAACTAATCTCCCTTTTAAGAAATTGAGCTATATTAAAGTTAATCTATTTCTATTTTTGTTATAATTGGTCATGATATACATTGTCTTGTAGAAAGCTTTTGTAATTGGCAATGAACATCGTGAATATGTATTAAGAGAAGCTGGAAAGTAGCATCGGGCGTTCAGAACCAAAATTGCCAAGTTTTTTTTCTTCTGAAAGATAGTAATGGTGATTTTAATAAACAACGTCCTGCAAAATATTCTTACTGTATAAAACAAGAGCATTGGGATAACTTTGTAACTCTGCGTATGAGTACACATTTTCAGGTAATATTTTTATTACTTAGTTACGGATCCTTGATGTTTTACATGCTAATAGTTTTACCTCATCATATTACAATTTAAAATTCTAGTATTAGTGATATTGTTGGGGGATACCCTTTTATTAGCCAAATAACTTTATAATTATTGCAGAAACTTAGTATTGAAAATCGAGAAAGTGCGTTGAATCCTCAACATCCATATAGAAAATCATGTTTGGGTTGTGCTCGTCTTGAAGAGGATATGGTAAGTTTATGTATAAAAGTGTTGTATAAGATGGTAAAAATGTTTTGTAGTTGTGTTAATTTTTCAAAATGTATATATAGATAGAAGAGTCTGGAAATGATCCGATAACCCGTTGTCAAGTGTGGAAGGCTGCCCATGTCAATAAAGATGGAGTGATTGATAATGACAATGTTCAAGGAGTTGTGGATGAATGTGTAAGTCAAATATTAATATTTTGCATGCATGTCAGATTCTCTTGTTAATTATGATGATGGTTAACAAGTTTTTTCTACTTATCAATGTCAGGAGAAGTTAACACAATCTTTAACTGAAGCACAGAGAGAAGACCTTGGTCCTACATATATATTATTTAAGGCTCTAAATAATCCCTGAAACTACTCTGGCAGTGTTAGGAGTTATGGATTTGGGGTATGTTCTAGAGACATATTTCCACGTCAAATTCGCCCTACGCAAATGGACCTTGAAAAACTTTATGGCATGTGCAATACACTGAAGAATAGAGTTGAGGTGTTAGAGAGAGAGATAAGTTGGAGAGAGATAAGTTAGAGAGGCAACAAACCAATGAAATAATAGAGACACATCAACCTGAAAGAGTGGCAGAAAGGCAACATGCTCAAAAAGTAGCAGAGAGACGACAACCAAAAGAAGTGGTAGAGAGGCAAAAACCTAGTGATAAAAGGTCATGCAACGCTGTATCATTTGGCAACATTCTGGAGGTAATTACTTTGTTTATTAACTCATAAATTCCAATATTTATTTTGCTCAATAATGATAATAATGTTTACATTCATATCGCAATGGTTTATGGTCTTTTATCTGTTGATATCTATTTATCATCCCCAAGTCGGTGTTTGGTTGCTCGTGGTAAACTATATAACACCGAAGGTAATATAGTGCACGACATTACATTACCACCTGGATATGTCATGGTTAAGATTGAAGTTTCTATTGTGCCAAATGCTCCATTGCCTATATCTGCTGAATATGGAGATGTATCCATGGTTGGTCAGACAATAGGAACAATTGTGCCATGGCCACTCAAACTTCTTCAATTTGTTGGTGAATGTGATAAGGTAAATTACTTATTATCTACTTGCTTGATCGCATGGTAATATATACCTGTTTTATTATTTTATCACTAACCTTCATTAATGTAACTATGTCGATTCCTAATCAATTCCAAAACAAAGATAAGAATATCCAACGAAGTGCTGGATCAGTTTCATCACCTAACAAAAACAACAAAAAATTAAAAATTCAAGAGTCCCCTAAAGTTGGTGGTTCATCTGGTCTTGCAAATTTATTGTTCCTTGAAATGTATACAACAAAGATGATGAAGGCTAGATCCTCAATTCATATAAATATGGAGGAGAGTATATTTGGTGAAGAGTTTTTAGAGCGTCTACCGGTAGATGATATAAAAAAGATTATTGATCATAACTGGTTAAGTGCCTTTATTATCATTGTATTTGCCAGGTACCTCTATTATTACCAATGTTCTCTAATCTGACCAATCAATTAATATTAATGTTATTTATATTGTGAGGTAATATTAATATCTTTAATTGTTTTTAATTTGAAGGTACTTGTTTGACAAGTTCATTAGTCCAAATAGATTAATAACCAAGTTCTCCTTTGTATCCCCACTTGTATCACGGGACGATAATCAAGGAAATGCTATAGCAAAAATACTCTTGAAAGATAAGGAGATCAAGGATAGGATGATTCTTGCACCTTGCAATATAGGGTGAGAATTCTATTCAAATTTTTATTTATGTCAACAAAATATATTGAATGCAAATTTTTTATTGTAATATTTAAATGTTTGGTTTAGTAAACATTGGGTGTTGCTTGTAATCAATCCTGATGCTGAGATGATATATTACATGGACCAGTTGAATGGTGAGCCAACAAAATATCAAAGTTTAAAAACAAAATTTGATAAGTGAGTATCAACTCTTTTAATTTCACATTTATATAAGTATGATTATTTATAATAATTACTCATTTCAAGTTAATTAATCTTCACAGTGCTTTGCAAATTTATCGTGCCCATATTAATTCTAAAGTGTCCAAGTCAAAGAAAATCACATGGCCAAAAATAAAGATATGTTGAAATTAAAGTAGTTTTTATACAATTATGTAGAGTAAAAGTAATTGATGTAAATTCTGTTTTTGCAGTGCCCCCATTAAATTAATGTTATTGACTGTGGATATTTTGTAATGCGATATATGAAAGAGTGGAAAATGAAAATATGATCCTCATAAATGTACGTGATTTTAATTATTATTAATTTGTAATCATCTTAATGTAATTTAGTTCTAACTCAATTTTATTTATTTATTTATATTTGAAGTACTTTCCTGACCACAAATGCCGCACCTACTCTAAAGATAAGTTAACTGATGTCAAGGAGGATTGGGCTACCTATGTGGTGGATGATGTTTTTGGTGAGTTTTTGTTGTCTTTTTCTTTGTTTTTTTTCCCATTATGGTGTACCCTTTTTTATGATAAATAAAAACAAATTTGGTAAGCATAAAAAAGTAATCTATTAGCTATAGTGATACACAACTCAAGAAAATAAAGACATGTATAATAATTTCATATAAACATCTGACTTAAATGTTTGACTTTTGAAAGCTGGTGATTTTATTGTTTATGTTATAAGTAGTTTGTTACCTTGAGATTTTGAACTGGTTTTAGTTAATATTTTGCTTTGAAACTATCGATAAGAGAAAAGAGTACAGGGTTGTTCAAAATAACTGTTTAGTTGACCTTTTTAATTTTACCAAACTGTTTTGACAATTCAGTTTGACTTAATAATATTTCTTCCATGAAATAGGAAACCAAGAAGCTGTTATACTTCCTAACTAGGTCATTGTATATGTGATTCATATTGAATTAGAAGATTGAAAGTGTTGGGGTTAATTTGCAGCTATGAGAGATGGACAATTTGGATTTTCTTGGTTCAGTTGTTGTTACGTGCAGGTTGAAAAGTGCAATTGGTTAGGTGAAGCTGTTATTAGTTGTTGCTGTTGTTTTGTCCTTGTTTTTTAATTTATGTGGTAATTCTTTAGTTAAGGAAATATGAGTAGAATATTTGTTTGAAATATTGTTTTTAGCATTGTGGTTTTATCCACAATTTTGATTATGTAATTCCCTCTGTTATGATATTTGTAGAAAGATTTTTGGATTAATGCAGATTGATTGATCATATTGCATATGCAATGAGTAATTGAAATGTTATTTGGTATTGGAAATTGAATATAGGTTTTTAACCATTGTTTTGAAATTCTCAATTTGAAAAGAATATGGCTGCATTTGGGTTACAAACCAATCATTATAATAATTTTGCACCTAGATTTAAAAAAAAAAGTGGCTTTTTAATAGCACTTTGTAAAGGAATGACTATTAAAAATACACATATTATATGATAGCACTTTTAAAGGAAACGCTATTAAACACAACATAAATCCTATTCAATAGACCTCTTTGATAGCACTATAATGATACTACAATAGCACTTTCAGGAAATGCTATTAAAAACCAGGCTTTTAATAGAACTTTAAAAGTGCTATTGAAGAGGATGCACTTACAATAGCGGCGCGTTTAATAGCTTCAAGGGTGAAAATATACAAGTTGAAAAAGTTTCACATTGCTTTGAATTGTTAACGAAGTGGTACAACAAGATAAGTAACGTTGTTTCTTGACGTGCAAAACAAGTAAAGTTGTTTCTTGAAGTGCAAGACAAGCAAAGTGGTTCTTTCACTTGTCTCCTTTCTTGATTGGATCTCCATCTAACAGTTTAAGCATTTAGAAAGCTAGTCATTTAATGTAGTAATGTGAGAGGAAATGCTTTAATTTTTTTTTCCAGATTCATTGCAGTGTCTTCAAAGATTTAAACATACACAAACAAACAATGATGATAAATTACCATCCAGATTTCCTTCCATTTCCATGACAAGCACCGATTGGTACTAAATTAAGAGTATCATTTAATTGTTTGTAACCGGAAGCATCCACTTTCGTCTTAGGCAGACATGAAATTGAAAATGGTTTATTACATAAATTTTGGCATAGATTCTTTAAAATGAAGCCATATGACATTAGACTAGTTCAATATCTCTTTCTGTGTGTATCTTGTATAAAGCAATCAAATTCCTTTTACAGTACATTTTTGTCTTGCCTGAAAATGCAGAAGATTCATAATTTAAATGACTACATGCATACACTTTCGTCTTAGGCGGAGAGGAAAACCTAGTAACCTGCAAACAATACTTTAATGGATCAGCAAGACTCTATTTGAAACACAATATCAACTGCTTAACAAGAATAATGACTGTCTTTTTTTTTTTGGAAGGAAGAATAATGACTGTCTTAAATATTATAAAAAAAAATTAGCCATGCCTATATTCATCTACTTTCCTTTAACTTGAGATTCATAGCTGAATCATTATTGATTTAACTGCAACACTGTTATTAATAAGTAAAGACAATGTAACATTTTTACCCTATGATCTGTTTTTCTAGATCTAAACACAATATAACATTAATTAAGCCATATTACATATTCTGCATCGTTATACCAAAAATATGATTGACTAGAAACTTCTGAGGTGGAAAATTTAACTTATACTCCCCTTTGATCATTGATATAATCTCACTATATTATCCTTTATTATACAGTACAGAAACTAAAAAGGCCAATCAACAAAAATTACTTGTATATGGTACATGAGAATTTCTACTGAGTATGGTAAAATTGGATAAAATTAAAATAAAATTGGGTAGAATTTCTACCCCTAATTCTCATAAAACAGGGTAAAGTAAAGTTTTAGATAATCCTTTTTCTCCATTTGCAAAAATCTCATCTATCAGTAAAAGAAGTGGGAAGGGATCACAACCTCCAATGTGAAGTTTGGGCTAGAGAGAATTGATGGAAGAATCAATTTTGGTTTGCGGAATTTTCAAATCGAGGATGTCTTGTTACAATCAGGATTGCACAAGGTATTGATAAGTACAAGAGCATTGATCAGCAACGATGCGAAGTGTGTTATGAGATTATATCGATGGTTGAAAAGCTTCCTGCTAACATAGAAGTTGTACCACAAGTTTTAGCCTGATTTTTGACATACAGATATTTGATAAGTGTTCAAAAGTGATCTAATTCATGTGTTAGTTTAGGTATTTTGGTGATTTGTTTTACAAGTTATTGATGGAAAAACTTCAATTATGTGCATTAATGCCATTTATGCTTTACATCCCTTACTTAGCCCTTTTTGTGCAGGAAAATACAAGTAAGGATAAAAAATAGCCAAAGTTCACAAGAAATTCGCCAATAGTGAAATTCGTCCGGGGAGTGTACGTCGTCAGCGAAGTTTTGGCGAAGTTTAGGTAGCAGAAATGAAGAAACTTGCCATTAGCCATATTTTCGCCATTAGCGAAAATCTTCCAGGGAGGTTTCACCATCAGCGAAGTTTCAGCGAATCTCAGGAAGTTCAAGTGGATAAGAGACACATGAAGCAACTCCATTGGTGCAGAGGCAGATTTCATGCATTTCGCTAATAGCGAAATAGTTGGCTATTAGCGAAATTGCGCAGACTTGGCCCATATAAATAGCTTTTTCTTCTCTTTCATCTCATTCACTTACTGTTTTATTGCAATTTTCTGCATTTAGAGAGAGAAATAGGGCATTTCTAGAGAGAGAAACACAAGCAAGGTTGTTAGAAGTAGATTCTTCCCAAGATTTGTTGAGACATCATGAATCTTAGCATGAAATCTTCATCTTTCTGTCATCCTTTGCAAAGCTTTCATAGACATATGTAGCTACATCTACCGTTGTGGGCTTTGAGGTATTCAAACAAGCTATTATGTAATCTTTTGATCATTTAATACATGGTTCTATCTTATTTATTCAATAATGTTGTTATTCTTGCATTTAATGTTTTATTTAAGATTTGAAATGCTATTGAAAAATACTTTTGGATCTAGGGTTAGAATAATAATCTATCAAAAATTTTATTCTAGACATAGAGTTTAAGTTTTGATAATCACTTTGCAATCAAGAACTTAATGCTTTTGGATCGTTTAATAGATTGGGAAATCATCGATTAAACGATACGAATGAACTCATGAAAGTATTTAGACATGAATACCGATTGAAATCACGACGTTATTTAGACATAAATAACGTTGTCGAGTGGTTGTGATAATACCGTTTAAAGAGCTAGAATTCGTTATTTGATCGAGAGATTGCAGTTGTTACATTTGGTTGATTATCTCTAACCCCAAGTGAAATGACCCTATCTCGTCTTGATTTACTTTTTGTCGAATAGTTAAATAGTTTTACACAAACAAACTTTTATACCCAAATACTTAAGATGATAATTATTCGTTAAAATGCTTATGCGATACGCTAATCCCTGTGGACACGATCCTATTATACTCTTGTGTAAATAGTTTTATTACATCTAAAAATCTTACATCAATATTCTTGGAGAAATCTAGCTCCGAGTGAAGTATACTACTTATGATGGAGTATGATAGTACTTTTGAAATATGATTGTCATCAATGACAATCATACAGTTTATGGCAGAGTATGATATGTCTTTCGAACTATGATTATTTGTGAGGACAATGGAAGCAAATGTATCATTATCAATCAAGGTGAAGATTTTTGGTGTTAATTGAAAATATACACGTTGTGGAAGTTCTAAATTGCTTAGAATTTTAAAAGAAGATGTAGCTTTTCAGTGGAAGATTGATAGCTGAGGCCTGAGGGTGAATGAATAAATTTTTTTTGTTTTTTAATTGTTTTCTAATGAAACAAATTTCTCACTATAGAATTACTGATTTGCTCAAAGTCACATGGCAGTGTCCACTTGATAGGGAGTGCGACATCATGCAGGTCAATAAAATGTTATATTAGCATCATACTATCATTTTTTATAAAACTATCTATCTACAAAGCTTACAAGCCAAGAAAGATGTTAAATACAATGTAATGTACACAAAAAGACAATACATTGAAACATCTTGGTAAACTACCTAGAAATAATTTACATTCGGAACCTAGTAGTATGTACATAGAAATCAATCCAACATTCAACCTTCAGATGGGACATCCATTTTCCGAGTCTGTGAATGAAACATTTCAATTATATCGGCAGCTGTGCTACATTCGTCTGGGTTTCTGTCCGATACACTGTAAATAAATCTTGGAAATCTGATAAACTGTCATGCAGCTTTCCTTCCTTGCCAAGCAGCAATTGGTACTAAATTTGTGACTATATCATTTAATTTGTGACCAGATGCATACACTTTCGTCTTAGGCAGAAAAGAAAACCTGCAAGGAGTACTTCGATGGATCAGCAAGACTGTATTTGAAACATAATATCAACGGCTTAACACGAATAATCTGAGTGTCTTAAATACTATAAAAAATTGAGATCCAGAGCTTAATCATCATCGATTAACTGCAACATGATTAATAAGTAAAGAAAATATAACATTTTTACCCCATCTGTTTTTCTAGATCTAAACACAACGTAACATCAATTAAACCATCTTGCATATCGGATATCCTCCTTTTCTATGTTTAAGTCTTCATTTTCATCGACAAGTGAGTCTTTTCGTCGTGGCATCCGAGTTTGATCACCGATTCACCGAAAAGGCCAATCAACAAAATTACTTGTTTGGTCCATGACAATTTCAACCAAGTTTGAAACTAATTCTTTTAAATTTAGGTAAAATAAAGTTTTAGATGATTACGGTTCTCCATTTGAAAACATGATATCGTAGACAAAGATGAAAATGCCCACCTGCATGAATATATTAGAAACAAATCCTGAGAATTCAACTAAAAAGAGAGTCAAAGAAGAGAAGTACAAAGAAACATTAGAAATTCCCCCAGAACAGAAACAAAGGCTAGACATTTCTACTAAATATAGGTGAAAATGATATCCAATGATGTTTACAAACTCAGATGCCAGAATGGAAAGACTCACTTGTCGATGAAAATGAAGACTTAAACATAGAAAAGGAGGATATCCAAGATGCTTGTGATGAAACCAAATTTGGCTAGTAGAATTTGGTTATTCAATTGTCTAGTTTTATTGTCTAAGTTGCCTTCAAATTTGTGTCCATAATTGTCATTTTAATGTATCAATATTTCCCAGAATTTCGTTTAGGGACACATAGTATTTCGAATTCTACTTCTTTAACAAAAAGATGACAGATTGGGAGGATTTGTGACCATTCTTTCAATATGTAATCTTTTTCCTTGCCTTAATAAATGTCTTCTTTTTATCTATGAAAAGATAGATCTTACCACCACATTATCAAGAAACATTTGGTGACCAAAAAATCCTCCAGCGTTTCAGAAAAATTATATGGAAGAAAACAGATCAGGGAATCTTGAAGTTGATTCATCTCCATTTTCTGAAAAAACGTGGACTGATCCATACCTGGACTGGAATTACATTTATCTCAGTTTAGCAAGTCATATGAAAAAGAGGTATGCACTGCACTCCTACCTTTAAGCCCATTTTGAAAAGGTACATAACTTTGGTTCAGCTAATTTCAAGGAATTTTTTTCATTGACAATTGATTTATTTTTATTTTCATTCATCTCATAATAGCTTTTAGTATGTATTTTAATAAAACTTTATATAGAAATGCCTGAGCAGGGCCAATACATGAAATAGCATATACTTTGCAAGCATAGGCTTGATTGGATTTCCTGGAACCATTGATAAACTTGAAACTGAAAACTCAATGCCTTTGTTCATGTGAGAAAGGAACTACGATATCCTTCATAAAAAGACAATGAAAATGTGAAACATCATCAGAATAGTGCATTATTGCTCATACAAGGCCAAAACAAGGTAGATATAATCCTCAAGAGTAATGACTACTATAACTCGTAAAAGTCTAGAGGATTCTGCATCTTCTACCATGTATACATGATTAGCATGCCCAGAATATTTCATAGGATATGTCAAAACTACTTGTACGTCTTATGTAAAAAGAGACGATGAAACCAAACATAACTCGGCATACACTTCGATACTCCTCCGTTTCAGGATTGAAACATGCCATGACAAATGACCAATTGGTGCTAAATCAAGAGTATCGTTTAATTTGTGCCCAATAACTTGTAAACAGTGTTTCAATGGATCAGCAAGACTGTATTTGAAACGCATTATCAACTGCTCAACACGAATAGTCTGACTGTTAAATATTACTAGAAAAAATTAGCAATGCCTATATTCATCTGCTTTCCTTTAACTTGGGAGTGACGATTTTACGAATGGAGGTTAGTTCCAAAGAGGAGAGAGAATCTGCATGAAGCTCTGGGTGAGTGTGAGAGCGTTGTGGAATAACCACTCCATCTAATTCGTTGATTCGTCTTCCTTCTTCATCTTCTTCTATGTTCTTTTTTTTTTTGAACCATTCTTCTATGTTCTTTACTCTTCGGTTTTGGAAATTGAAAATGGTTTATTACACAAATTTTGGCATAGATTCTTCTTACATGAGTGAACATGGACGTTTAAAAAGCCTTTCCCTTTTTTTCTCATTTCATTTTACTTCACTATTGGAGTTTGTCTTACAAATGGTGTCAAAAACAAGTCCCACATTTACGACATTAACAAAAACGTGAAGCTTTATATCAAAAAAGAAGTTTGAAAGAAATATCGAAGAATAGTTGTGGAAATTAAATATATTTAACTTTGTTCTTCATTTTATAGAAGAAAAAAAATTAAATTTTACATCAAAATTACACATTTCACTTTTAAGTTTATTTAATTGAATATTAACTTTTAAACTACAACAAAATAAAATTTTAAATTAGTAAATAATTGTTTACTTTTTGCTTGATAAGTCTTCTAGGACGCAAGATGTATCGTAAGTGTAAGACAAGCAGATTGATGTACAGACTTTATTTGTAACAAGATTCAACAATTAGAAACACTTTAAGCTTGTATTTGTCTTTTTATTTTTATTTTTTTATCTCTTATACCCTTTTCTTAGAATGTTGTGAGATGAAGTTGGGTATTTGCTTCGGAGGGTGTGGATGTAATGAGATCAGTGTGTGTTTGAGAGTAGTATATGCGTTGTAAAAATTTGCATAGTGTTATTATCTGGTTTTTGTTAGACAATGGTCGTTGTTTTTTCTCTAGTTTCAAAGTTTCCACGTTATATTTGTATGTATTAATTGTGTTCTTTTATTTTCTCTATGCCATTGTTTTTTTTCTTCCAACAATGACTATCAGAGCTTTTGGTTTGGAACAAGTATAAGAATCTTTTTATCTTGTGTGATAGCATTGTTTGATCTTTCCACATTATAAAAGAAGGGTGGTATTGTGAAAGTGTTGCAATCAGAAGCTCCGTTGTGAAGTTTGGGCCAGAGAAAATGGATGGAAAAATCAATTTTGGCTTTTGGATTTTCAACTCAAGGATGTGTTGATACAATCGGGATTACATAAGGTGTTGATTAGTACACGAGCATTGATTGACATTGATACAAAGTGTGTTGTGAGATTATATCGGTGGTTGAAGAGCTGGTTGTCAACATGCAAGTTGCACCAAAAGTTTTTAGCCTGATTTTCGACATACGAATATTCTTTGAGGAATTTAGCTTCGAATGAAGTATACTCCTTAAAATGGAGTATATTAATAATTTTGAACTCTAATTGTCAATAAAAACAATGTGATAATTCTTGTAGTGATTTAGTTTCAAGTGATCATACTCTTTATGATGGAGTATGGTAATTCTTCGAACTATGAATGTTAGTGACAACAGTGGAAGTATATATATCAATTTCAATCAAGGTGGAAATTGTTGGTGTTGGTTGAAAACTTACATGTTGAAGAATTCCTACATTACATAGAATTGTAAAGGAAGAGGTAGAACATGACAAACAAGATTGTTTCTTGACGTTTAAGACAAACAATGTTGTTTCTTGAAGTTCAAGACAAGCAAAGTGGTTCTTTCACTTGTTTACTTTTTTGCGTGGCAAGTCTTGTAGGAGAGTCATAATCATAACACTAACATTACACCTCTTAGAGTATCAATTTAGTAATTTATTTGAGTATCGTATGTCCTTTAAGTACAACTAAAAGGATAAAAAAAAACTTGACATTTGATATGTTGAAAAGCATATTTAAACCCACAATACTCATCTTCTTTGCACTTAGTAATGTACTTTGATGGTTAGCTTGGCTCTTTAAAATCAATATATATCCCTCTTTCTCACACGCTACCACACATGTGCTCTATTCTTGTGTTTAAAATGCACTACCCATAATACCCCCCTTTCATATATTATCAAAACTGGATGAAACTGATTTTGATCCTTTGAATTCAATATAGCTAGTCAATCACCCTCCATAGTTTGTTTAAATTAACAACTCACTTCTCATCATAGTTCATTTTTTTGCATCTACATAATCTTTTTGTCCGTGTGATCTTTTGATATGTAATCTACACTATGTGATTTACAATATGTGATTAGTCTCACATAGATTGATGGCCCAAAACTCTGTTGGGTCACTGGGAGAGCTCGGGGGACCGTCCACATTGAGGCTAGAACAACCGCATAAGCAAGAGAGACACCACACTCTTACCCAAAACCTTAAGACTATGAGTTTATGGGTCCTCTTACTTATAAGGTGTTCAACCTTTACTTTTCTATCCGATGTGGGACATATAATTTACACTTGCACACAACACTCTCCCTCAAGTGTGAGTCCATCTTTCATCATGCTCTCCCTTCAAGCGAAAGCTCTTACTTACTTGTATCGTCGTTGCTGGTTTCTCCGCAAACGGACCGACACGTTTGTACCACCGTTGCTGCTTTCTGCACAAACAGACTGGTTGTCTCGATAGTACCTTCACCTAACCGGCTCTGATGCCACTGTTGGGTCACTGAAGAGGAGCCAGGGGGACCGTCCACATCGAGGCTAGAACAACCACACAAGCAAGAGAGACGCCACACTCTTACCCAAAACCTTAAGGCAATGGGTTTATAGGCCCTCTTACTTATAAGGTGTTCAACCTTTACTTTTCTATCCGATGTGGAACATATAACTCACACTTGCACACAACAAACTCGATCTAGCATGTCGGAGACCACTTTTTATTTATCTTTTCATCTGCAACGTGCTTTTGGGATCACTCGTCAAAGATGTCATTTTATTTCAGTAGTTGTAATTTCCTTAATTAGCTAGTTTAGAAAAAATCTTTATCTTAGTAGATGCTTAAATCCTTAATTGAATTTTTCTTATCATAATGTTGGTTTTATATGTATGAAAGAGAAGCTCACATCCTTAAAATCCATTGATGATTGGATTTACTTTTGTATCATAACATTGTTTTATCCTAAATATTGTTTGTATCATAACATGGTTAGCATTCTCCTTATATAAGGACCGCAACTTCTTCTTTTTTGCTTCGACATACTTTAGCACTCCTCATCCATTGCAATAATAATAGACACAATAAACTAAAACAAGAAAATATTTTAAATGTAATATATTAGTACGTAAATTAGGAACTAAAAAAATTATTGAATAAGCACATTTTTTCACATACACACTTTTCTTTATTATCTTCCACTATATTCAATGATGAAGAATAACGAGGGATTAAAGATCTTAAATTTGTTTATATTATTTTTAGCTTTTCAGTAGGTGATTGAGATAAGGGTGAAAGAATATAATCTGTTTTAATTGTTTTCTAATGAAACAAATTTCTCAATTTATAATCATTTCCTTCTCAATTTAGATATTTTATAATATTAGTATATAATTTCATTATACAAATAAATAATGATGATCAAAGAATGTTGCCACCAAGGTCGAATAATCATTTGCTTGAAGAATTGGTAAAAAGATGGGATGATAGGAGTGGGGGGTTTGCTATACAAGGTCGGATAATACAGTTTACACCTTTAGATGTATGTTTTGCGTTGGGACTTCGTATAATAGGTGAACTTCAAAAAAGACCCTACATCCACTACGAAAGCAATGTTTGATAATGAAGTCATCAATGTGAAAACAATTTATGATAAAATTATTAATATGGAAGGAGACGAAGATGTTGAGAAGTTTTGCCGACTTTATTTACTTCTTGGTTTTGTCGAGTTCTACTTTCCAAATTCAAGTGTTAAGGTTAGTGGTTGGTGCCTAAAAATGTTAGATGACTTGAACTCCATTGGGAGATACAATTGGGGTGTCGATGTTTATGAAACTCTTGCTTGCAGTTTAAATCGAGTAGCGCCTCTTTTTTGTGAAGGAAAAAATTCTTCACGATTACAAATTAAGGGATGCGCTCTTGTATTACAGGTATGTTATTGTATGATCATTTTATACGTTTATAGGCCACTCTTTGTCATCATATATATCAGTGAAGAGTATAATATATATGTCAAGAATGAAATCTAACATAGTTTATATTAGTTTATATATTACAAGAGTTTATTGAGTTTGAGTTTTTGGATTCTAAGGTTAATGTATCCTCATAATGCTGCTTCTTTTTCTTCATGATTTCTTGACTTGATGTTTAAGCTTATTTTATGAAAGTGCGAATTGCGATTGAATATGAAATTAAGAGTTGTGGGCTTGATTGTTGTTTTCAGACTGAAAAGAAATTGTTATGAATTGTATGTTGGTTTTTACTAATTCTGCTATATACTTGTTGCGTCATTTATCTACAAAAGTTTTGCATATACTTAATATTGTATTATGATTGTGACCTTGAGTTTTGATCGCAACTTATGTTGGGTTACATAAAAAATTGTGAAATTTAACTTTAATTTGATGTTTACTTTTTGTCTTCATGCCATATTGTGACATGATTATAATTGATCTTTTGTTCATTGATATTTAGAGCTTGTTAGTAACTGTGACTGAAACAAATGTAACTCACCTTAAAATGTAGTAATAATTTCTAAACACTTTTAAATAGAAATGATTGTCGTTGAATTTGAGTATATCAACTTAACTCTATATGACATAGGATGAAGTTTTATAGGAGATGAAAGAGTGTTTTTCAAAAATGTACATTTATCTTATTAATTGGAAATAAGTGTTGTGATGACAACAATTTAATTTAATTTATTTATTTTTATTAAATTATAATAGTCATATTATATATGTATATATATATGTATGGGCTTTAGAGCATGTACTAGGATACAAACGAAGTTATCATTATTCTCCATTGACGTTTCCACGATTTATGAAGGCGCGTGGTGTTAGTTTGGTTGGCAAAAATATATCACACTTGCTTGATAATTATTTGATAAGGTTGAATAAATATTATTATTTATATTTAACCATATGAATTTTGTATATATATTGAGATTAAGTGGTGTCAATAGTTCATTAATATTTATATTGTATCAACCTTGACAAGTTATTGAAGAGTTAAGTGCAACTAAAGAAGAGGTTGCAAATGAAGTTGTGAGGGAGGCGTTAGATCGAGCGCCAAGTGGATATATTAAATGGAGACCAGATCCTGTTATTAGTCAGTTAATTGTTAACAATCGCCTGTTGGGTGAAGCAAACAAAGGACTTGCCACAAGGATATCTCTTCTTAAATCGGAAACTAGAGAAACGAAGAAGTTATACGGTAGTGCACAATCAAGTTATGTGGACGAGGGTGTCTTCAACGATGAAGGTGT
>Ga0315915_1000147_pt1 | contig 55690 bp, 29 predicted proteins | sample MpolbnodulesMG_FD_207738 | JGI IMG/M metagenome (GOLD analysis project Ga0315915, IMG submission 207738) | Medicago polymorpha root nodule microbial communities from Los Angeles, California, United States - branched nodules | ecosystem: Host-associated > Plants > Roots > Nodule | place: USA... | reverse complement strand
CAAAACTATAAACTAGTATACACATTTACATATGGGTGTTGTCTTATTACCTCCAAAAAAATATTGTTGGGGAATGGACATTCCCTCGAGTTTTGAAGTCACACAATTTTACGCTTTTGAGGGCGCATAGATCCTTTAATTATTTCTCTTGCATAATCTGGCTTGTGTGAATGTTTTGGTAGAGCAAATTTGTGATTTAGATCTTGTTGAGGAATAGCCTAATTGTCATTAGTATTATAACTATTTCTACGATCAAAATTAAAATTCGGTGAATCTGTTTTACCTTTACAAACAATTATACGTTCGGTTGCTTCCTTAAAAAGGTGGTAATTCAATAAATATGCATGTTTTGTCTTTAACACTAAAACTAGGGATTGATGGACAACTAATGGCCATGTAACTAAACAAACATGTCTTAACTCTTAATCATAAAACACAATCAATTCAACTCCCATCAAATTTAACTAATTAGAGTGGAGCTTTTCGTCTCAAAATTAGTTCAAATTTTGTTTACGAACAAATTTGTTTTATCAAATGTTTGAATCATTTCAATTTGAGCGTCCGGTGACAAACTTCTAAATTAATGTAGTTTGATGTCTTGTCTTCTCTCTTAAGAATTCATCCAAAAGCGACTTGTAGACAAGTGAAAATGGTGTCAACGTCAATCTCGAACGCCCAATTTGTTTGGCAAATTTTCTGAAACAACCACCACTAAAAAAAACCATAACGGATCTCACCGGCCAAGAAAATTGTAATTAGTCTCTATTCAAAAACAATTTGTAATCAGTTCCATGCTCCGGCTAGTACTCACATGGTGTACTGTTCCTACTTTTTGGTGGTTAAAATCACAAGTTAATCCCTGTTCTGTTTCTCAAGAAAGGACTCAAGTTGGTTAATCATAATTTTCCCACGGATTAATTTAATCTAATATAAGAAATAATATCCAAATTAGTCCATAACATTTTAATTCAAAGGACAAATTAGTCACGGCTCAATATAACAGACTAATCTGTCCCCAATTTAAAAATGTCAGGGACTAGCTAGATATTTTTTGACGGAACTAAATTGGACTGTGAGAAAACTATCATGGACCAAATTGGATAATCAACCTCCACCCACAGTGATCACCAATTTACCATTGGAATTTAGCATTACGTGAGACAGGTTCTGAACAAGGAGTTTTTGGATCTTAGAAAATTAATGTCGCAAAAACACCTAAAAGAAGAATCTGTGGCTCTTGAATTCCAGTAAAATGACTCAACTGGGTCAAAATCAAAACGCAACATGATTTGACCTCATGATTCAGATCACAAATGATGTGATGCAGGACCATTTTCACCTATGATCATGTAAACAAAAACATACATTAAACAATTTTGTTAATGAGTTATTGAACACTGTATTGAAGCTGCAAAACTACTGTTTAAATCAGTAATTGTAATGGTTTGGATCCAAGAGTGTGATGGTGGGAAATGGTTGAGAGTGTCGTAGGCAGGTCATTAACTTGTATGAAAAATAGGTGTTTTGGTCCAGCAGAGAGAAAGCTAAGCTTCTGATGGAAATGAGGAGGGAACAGTGGGCAGTGCTAGAGAGAGGGAGAAAGAGGAAGTGATCTAGGGTTTTGATTGAATCAGATCAAGGGCTTCAATTCCACTACATAAAAACTTAATGAAGTATTTCCCGTCACATAGGAATTTAATCTTTGTTTTTTGCATGATAAGGTAGGAGCGTCATTAGATCTACATAATCAGAGGAAAAATAAAAAATTGAATATTGTAGTATATGCCAAGGTAGGAAAATTATATTAAAATTCAACATCAGTGAAGGGAACAAAAGTTGAAGCGCATAATAGATGTAACAAGCACCGTATGCGACTCATAACCCCACCCGCCACCATTAAACTAAAAGGCAAGAGTAGCGAGGGCATAAGAACAACCGAGTCGGACTACATTTTGTAATTCACACCTATAGGACATCTACAAGATGATATGTGATATTGTAGAAATTCTATATATAAATAGTTAAGTACAAGTTCTCATTGAATGGTTCTAGCTAACATGTAAAATACCGGCAAAGCCTACCTAAAGACCTGTACTAAAAAGAACTGGTAATCCTAACCAACAAGACAATAATACAACCAATTTCATTCCTGTTGAAGACCTGCCTCAAATTAGATCAAACTATACTGTAAAAGGCAGTCAAACATATCAACAATTTGCAGCTCAACAAGCAGGTGAGGTTCAACCTCTTCCATGAACTTAGTGGTTGGCAAAGATTTTCAGTATCAGATTGTTAATGCTGTACGGTATCTAAACTCTACAAGTTTTAAGAGTAAAGAAGAAAACTTGTGAAGAAAAGGTGGTTATAATCCTATCCTAGGCCTGATACCTCAAAGAGATGTCTACTTCATTGCTAGCATGCCATATACAGTGTTTGATACATCCAACAGCTGCTGCTCCATCTTTTCTTTCCATTTGAATAAATCCATAAACATCTCCTGCAAGAAAAATAATAAATCATGAATATAAGGTGGTGGTAGAAGGAAAAAATGGGAATAAGTGGCATGTATACACACTATCAGCATCACCTGAAACATTATCAACGAGTTGTCAACGTCTGCCTTTGAATTAACAGTTGTAGAAGAATCTGGGGTGACATTAGGTTGATCCTCTTGCATTGTGGGTATCAGCTCCTCAACATGACTATTATTTCAAAGGAAAAATAAAATAACAAACAAAATTAACTTTTTTCCTTCTTGATTTTTCCCCCTCCAAGGAGATGTGCGTGCATGTTTGAGGGTTTGGCTAAAGAATTTGAATAAACAGATATTACCTCTTCTTGTTCGCCAGTTCTTCATTGAGTGGCTGAATTGGCATGCCTGAGTAGGGATCTTCAAGAAAACACTCTTGTGGAACATTAAATAGTTCTGAACTCCCGATCCAAGTTGCCAATCCGTCGTCCTGAATATTGTCTGGGTTAGTGTTTTCTAACCAATCTTTCCATTTTTCTGAAGGAGGACTAAAAGTGGTGCACTCTCTTGGTGCTTGAAGAGCATTCAACTTATTTGTTATATCCATAAGATGTTGCTCCACTTCAGTTTTCCATATCACGAACTCACCATACTTGCCCTGTTAATATACAGAACTACAGTAAGTCAGATATCACATAAGTGGAGAAATCAAACAAATAAAAGGAGAGCATTCAACAGTATATAAATCCCATTAAGTCTTGAATATATACCTGCAAATTCTTCAAAGAATCCATGATTTCAGTTAGGCGATGGTCAGTTTTAGCTTTCCACTTCATAAGTTCCTTGCAAGTCTTCTGCCATTGAAATTCAACATAAAGTATTATAAAGTGTTTTAAGAGACAGCAAAACCATTAAAATATTAAAGCATTCAACATTCACCTCCATCATGTTACTTTCAGTTTTCTTTTCCTTCTGGGCAATGAGCTCCTGCATATCTCTGCTATGCAAATAAAATTATTAGGAAAAAATAAAATTGCAACCATAAAATATTATTTTGATATTCTGTTTTCAAGTTCAGTACTTCTTCATTTGGGCCATTTCTATTTTAAGCAGTTTCAATTCAGCAGAAGAATCAGCATCCTGACAAGGGGCACGAATGGCCCTAACAGTGGATGGTGGTATCCAATAGGGGTCATCAACCCCAGCCTCCTCGCGGACGTCATCCAAGTCAGCCCTCTCCAACCAATACTCCATAATTCCGTCGGGGTTGAACCATCTTCGGAACCGATCAGTCCCTCCAGGTGCCACTTTACGGTCAATGTGCTTCAGTAAGTGGTCTAAAAGTCCAGTATCACCAATGTATTTACGGGCAGCTGATCTTAGTACAGGTCGGGTTATTGGATGTTCAAAAGTCGCCCCCTCTGCCTTCAGCACCTCCCACATGCTTTGTTCAGCCAAATTGTACCTACATTAGATTGCATGATTAACTCATATATAATTACTTGGTGGAATCATAGAAATAAACACGCTTGGTGGAATCATAAACATAAACACGCAAACAGTAAAAAAAAATGATATATTTTCTTCACCTCTCGCTTGACCATCTGTCCTTACTATCATGCTTCTTTCTCTTATTCTTGCTACTGCTTTGATTCCCAGCATACTCCTCTTTCACCTCAATAAGCTGACCATAAGGCTCCTCTTTCACCTCTCTAAGCTTCTCACAAGACTCTACTTTCACCTCTCTAAGCTGACTAAGGCTGAGGCGCTTCCTTTTCTTACTATCTGGAAAATATATTGGTTCATTCTTAACATTTACTTCTTCTCCGTCGTTGTCCGAGTTCTCTTCCTTCCCAGTAACAGAAGGAAAAGAACTTGCACGCCAACCAATGAATGCCTGTTGACGATGAACACCCCACCTATCCATCCCTGCAGCTCTAAGTTAAACTACCGCAAGTGCTTTGTTGGTACTCCAAAGTCAGCTGCATTAGCAACACACTAACACAATTAACTAACAATAACCTAAAAGCTTAGTAGGTGATCCATTGGGTCACAAAGGTTGTTTCAATCACATTTATACATGAAACATTAAATACTACTATCATTCCGATACAAGCAAAAGCAATATTTACAAACGAAAGTTCATTATGGTGAATAAAATAGAATAACTTAAGCACACACCCAATAGCTCATACATTAGGAAAGCCAAGCAAGTAAAAACATTGGATTTCTTGGCACACAAGTGTTATGGAAACAACTAATCTAACTGTTACATTGCAAAATTGAAGAAACCCTAGAAACAATATCATCTCTATATAACCTTATCGCATTTCACTTCACTAAATATCAAATCAAAGAGTAAACAAATCAAATAAACTCGACCCAGCAAAATACATTATCACCAAAATAAATCTGAGAACACAAAATCAACAGGTAAATTGAAAAAACACAAACGATTCACGTAAAATGAGATGAAATGATAGCAACGAAAAACCCTAATCCCAAAGTAGGAAGAAACTGATAATGAAAAACGTAATAAACGTAAATGCGAAAAGCGAATTGAAAAATGGAAGAAATTGAAAAAGGAAAACCCTACCGAGAAGCGCGAAGAAGAAAGAGAAAGTGTGAGTGACGCCGACAACACAGTGCGAGTTGGTGTGGTGCTCCAAAAATAACGTAAATGAAAATGAAAATGAAAATGAAAATGAATAATCGTTTCTCTCTCAATTAAACCCTAACCGCCAAAAACCCCACATTGCTCAAATCATATTTTTGGTCCTTTCATTTCACTTCTTTCTCGCGAGGTGTTACTGTTGCGTTAACGGCGCCCACGTTTTAACGCCGTTTCTTTCGACCGACTAACTATGTCATGGTGCTTAAGTCACTTCACACTTCCTCTACAAAAAATGACTTCACTATTTCATTCTACAAATTATGATGATTACCAAACATATATTACATCTTTAATGGCTAGTTTGGTTCCATAGTCAATAAGTTTTTTTTTTTTTTTTTAAAGATAATGAATATTAAGTTGATCCTACAATATTATATCATATTTGTGTATATTCAGGCACCATCTATGTTGAGGATAGCAGCTCCTATTTAATTGTTATTGTTATTTTTATAGTAAGTTATTGATTAGTTTAAGGTTCATCTCCACTAAAAATTAAGTGTTGCCTCCACAAAATAGATAATAGTATGAGAGATAAACTATTGAATGATTAATTGGTTACAAACACAAAAATAGTTAAAAATGAAAAAAAATAAAAATATACAACATTTTAAAATATAATAATGTAACGTTTTGTAGCCTCTGTATTTTTGCTTTTAGGTAATTGGTGTATTTTATTTTTTTGACAAAGGTAATTGGTGTTATAAACTGTCCTCACGAATCAAAATTTTAGGATCCGTCGCCGTGTATATTTTGCTCTAATGATAAAAAAGATTAAGTGATTATCATGAAATTCACAATTTTAATGATTTTTCTTATGCAACAGCTTATTTAAACTTTTTCAACTATTTATTTGATATTAACACTGCCACATCATGGATTCTCCAACGAGGAGAGCAAATAATGAATGCTTCATCATTCTATCAAACCTCGATTACATGCCTCCATAGAAAATTATCTTAATGAGTTTGTTTTAGAATGTGTTTGTGACAACTCTCACATGGTTGTTGTGCTCTAATGAAGTGATTAAACATTCTTAATATCAACAATTCACCGTCATATTAAACATACACTAGATATCAGTTTGGTTTGACGTGTGTTTATAACCATTGTGACAGGACGTCTTAGGAATCATACTTGTGATTTGTAGTATTTTGGAACCGCATGAAACATAATCGAGATACAATATTGTCGTGGATCTAAATGCAAGTTTAATTTTAGTGTGTTTTTATTTAAATTAATTCAATGCATGTTTAAAACAATGTTGTTATGACTGATGTCCATGCCAGACGTGATAAGCTATAGCACGGTGTTTTAATTAATTGCTTGCACCATGTCATGATGGAAATTACAATATTTAAACTTCCTTTTTTTTTGAGATATTTTAAACATTAATGAAAATAATCAACCCATTTGGGGTTGGCCTAGTGGTTGGCCTAGGATCTTGGAGTTTGCTCATCTCAAAGTTTCGAGTTCGATTCCCACTGGTGCCAATTTCGGTGGGCAAGTCCATACAGAACTTGCCCCTGCAAATGGGCGGTGGAATTGATCCCCTCGGATTAATCAGTCCTTGGATCGAATACCGACTTTTCAAAAAAAAAAAATGAAAATAATCAAAACACTCGATTTCAAGCTTAAGATATATGCTCTGGATAAGATATTTACGGGGCGCATTACTCTGGATATGATATATGCTCTGGATAAGATATAATTAACTGTTCTACAAGCTTAACAAACGATTTCAAAAATTCAGTTTTTTGGAAGTAACTAACTAAACTGGACCTCTTATATATAGTGTTTCGGGACCACAATATAATGTTTTTGTGGTTTGTATTTAAGACTAGAGGGGGTAGGACTTAGACTTACAGTTAAATTTCCTTCCGGACTTCGGAGGACTTGGTATCTGCTGTTTTCAGGAATGTTCCTTGCGTAATAAACGTACTCAAATCACTTAAAATAAAGTTTTTATTTTGCTTATAGTTTCGGAGTTCAGATATTGAGCGGAAGTTTTTCATGCATCTGTGAAATACAAGGCAACACCTGCACATGCAGATTGCCCGAGAGTACACTCACATTTTACAAACGAATTCTCAACATAATGCTGCTCCATTTTGCCAAGGTAAGAAGTCGAGCAGAATGAATTGTAATATTTGAATAATAAATAAAATAACTAAGAAAAACATCTTAGATAATTGGCAGAGCACGTGATCTAAAACCCACATTTCTCCCAAAAATGATTTAACATTAGATAAAGTACCCACCAATCAATGGGAAAAGAACTAGAAAGAAAAAGCCTATAACAAAAATTCATTACACATATCTCTGCAAATTGGTGCACAAGTTGAAGGCCGCATGTCTCGTGTCTGACCTAGTTATCACTGCACCGCCCATTGTCAGTTCTCAACTACTGTTTCTTCTTTTCTAAATTAGATACAGCAACCTGTTGTCGCCTCTTCCAAGCTGGGACTTTACCAGGAAAAGCCCACCTCAACAGTCTCTCCCATGCGTAGCATACAAAAAACATTAGAAAAGCCCAAAGCAACAATTTATCCCTCAACCCCACTGGCAATGGCACTAACTTCAACCAGTCATTCAAATCCCTGAAGAGATCAGATGTTATCACAGTAAAGAAACCGGCAGCAGCAATGAGGGCGTACCGGAATGGCCTGTTTTCAGATATACTTTGGTTGAAAGGATGGCCCATATAATTTACGGCAAATGTGGCAACCTGGAGCATCATGCTCACCATGTAGGAAACAGTATTAACCAGGTTGGGATGAAAACTTGCATCTGGTTCAATACATTCATCTGGCATATATTTCTCAGCTTCTTTGACGGATGATATTAGAAAAAACAGGTGAACTGAAAATTGTCCCAAGAGGGAAAGCAAGACATAAGCACAGAAAATGTTGGGGTGGGGACGTTCCGATGAGAGAGTGGGAAGAGGGCGTGCATGTGAAATGAAGAGGAAAAATGCAGCAGTAAAGACGCCGCTTATTGTGGCTTGTATATCACCAAGCTTGACACCGTCCAGATACATAACACTTAACACATATGCAGTAGCAAGGCAGTTGAGGCCCAGAATTTTAAACATCTGGAGGGTTGTCACTAGGGTACTCCGACCTTGTCGAATTATGTCAGTGGTGGGAGAAACAGATGCATGCTTAGCAGTGAATGGGGATGCCATTGAGGCATCACCGAGCTTGACAATGGGTGCACGGCCATCTCCTTCCTCATTAAGCTCATCCATCATCTTCTTAAGTTTCTGTCTTTGCAACTCAGCGGCTGTTTGATGACGGTTAACAGATGAATTGCTGGTGGAGTCTGATTTTGAAGCAACTCTGGCTCTTGAAGTGCCTTCTCCAGTTGGACTAACCGTCTTTGCAGATGTTTCCAGCGCAAGCTTAGATTTCTTTTGCTTAGCAGATTTTGTACCGTCTTCCCCAGATGAATCTGAAGGGGAGCTTCCACCTTGAGTTGGAGGGATTGCATTAAGAAGAGCAACTCCTACATGGGCCTAAAACAAAGAAGTTAGTCTGTAGTTCTACAGCCTATACTCTAGGTAAAAGAAACACAACAGACAGAACTGTATAATAGAGCCAACTTGTGGTGTAAAGACCAGCAGTATCACAGATTAAATACCAGCCATGGTAGAAACTAGATTCAAATGATTTTAACTACAATCATGAAAACACTATGAAGATTTACATAGCTATTTAAAAAAAAATGCTGTCAACAGATCATTTAGATGCAAGAGAACAATTTGATAACAATATTTTCCACTGGACGAGAGTAAATAAGGATACACAAAGGTTCCCTGGTATGGTGGCTTTTTGGTGGTATAAAGGTTGTAGATTGTACATAAATTAAATTATTTATTTCTCAAACATTCAGGAAAAAGTTATTGCTCTATAGATTATCAACATAATTTCTTAAACACTAGATACCTGCTTCAAAGCTCCAACATCATTGGTTCCATCCCCACACATCAATGTTACCCGCCCCACTGTTTTGAAAGTGGTCAAGATAAGTTCCTTTTGCTCAGGAGCAACTCTAGCAAAAACCTGAGACAAAAGTTTGACTGTCATTGATGAATGCAGTACAAAAAGCCAGGTTCTAATCTTTCGTTAAGTTTAAGAATCAATCAGAACCTTCACATAAGGAATGACCAGAAGATGAGCTGATGTCTGTTGCAACATCTCAAAGCAATCACCTCCAACACATAGATCATGAGTCTCTGATAAAGATTCTACCTCCTTCCCACTGAAACAAAGTATATCTATGATCAGTCTAAAATTATAAGAAACGAAATAGAAAAATAACAAACAGAAACAACAGCAGAAAATAGTTCAGAAGCATTCAGGAGTAGGAACATCATCTTAAAACTATACACTCAACAGCAATTTATCAAAGTGAATACGAGCAAGTAAAGAACAGTCAGATATATAAGATAGCACAACCAGATAAAACAAAATTTAAAATTACCTGTAGCGAATGTTTTCATTCTCATCAGGGGACACCCAATTATATCCTTCACCATTACTTGCTGGACTAAGGATTAGTGTTGGTTTTGATATAATATGAACTTGGCTAGCAACATGACAGGCTGTCAAAGCTTGATCACCAGTAATCATTACCTATTAATTTAGCCGAAAAAGATGTTTGTCAATTAGTTGTTATTGTTAGTTAAACAAGGATCCCAACACCCTCTATCTTACCCCACCACCTGTTAGAAACTAGAGAATTTGAGAGAAACAGAAATTGTATTAATTGTTTCAATGAATTACATTGTGTGAGGCTTTAGTATCTATCAATTATGGACCATACAGTGAGAAAAAAAATCTAAACAATATGTAGAACCGAGGAGGTTGAACAACAGAAACAATAATGACATTCATAACCAAATCTCCTCCCACTGGATGAGAATGGCTGCATGAATCAAACGACATCAATAAAGTCCTATCTCAAAGGTAATTCATTTACTCAATGTCTGTAAACTTGGACAAGTCACCGAACCGGTCAATACAGTCAGTCAATGGTCGAACCAGTGGGTCACTACTCAGATTCAAAAATCGATAGTACATTTAACGTCTTTTTCCATAGATTATTTCTTCACAAATTTTGATATTCTCTTTTTAACTTGTTAATTTTTTGAATTTTATCACAAACTTAATCATCATCTAAAAGACTAGTATAAAAGTGAATATCTTTTCTATATAATAAAAGACTAGTATAAAAGAATATAACTTTTTTTCTTTATTAAAAAAAATGTTACATCTGAATTGAGAAAAGGGGTTGCAATAGAGCTAGACAAATCTTCATCAAATTTTTTGAATTTGGCTCGATCAGTCACTAGTTGAACCGCATGACTCGGCCGATAAGAATAACCAAAAGAGATCATGACTACTTTTATGTGACATAATTATAATCTTCTACTAACATGATTTATATATCATTAATCATTTATACATATTTTCTTAAATAATATTACACTATCATGCATGGTAAAATCAATCTGACACAAGGGAATGCACTCTTTAGTTAAACTCCTGGTAGTGGGTAACAAATGTTTTTTTTAATCTGGAACTTTAAGTAAACAACAAATGTTTTTTTTTACTGCCATAAGAAAATAGCTAGGGTTATCTGTTCATTCCCCCCGCCCAAAGGCTGGTGTTTCTAGCTCTTGTAAGATAAATTATTTTGCAATCTAAAAAGTTCTGTTATTTGTTCCGAAAAGAGAAATCAATTCAAATGGCACACTTACCAAGTCATGTGAAGATTCTTTCAATCCAGATAAAACAGCAGCTGAATCTGATCTTATGGGACAATTAAACACCTAAAATCAACATGATGTCAACTTTTAGCATACAGTCATTTAAGAGGAAAATTGTCTAGAATTTACAAAAGTATCATGTGAGGAGGGAGATTATTGATTACCACAAAACCAGCAAAAGTAAGCCCACTCTCCACCATATCCCTATCCAAGCTTCTAGCTTCACTGACCTTCAAGCAATTAACAAATGATAAGTAACAGTCCGAACAAGCAAATGTTCAAACTTCAATTACTTTATGATCCAACAAATGGTAGGGGAGGAAGGAAATCAAGCATTCTAAAGCTGCAACAATGTACACAAATGCAGATCTGGTTCTCTCAATTACACCTGAATTGAGGATCCAAGGTGATTGAAATGATACAAAAGGTAAATTAAATTGGTTTGTTAAACAAAGTACACAAAATTGTTGATAGAAATTAAAGCTGAAATAAAAATAAATTAGAAATGTTTCCAATCAATACAGTTTATTCATTTTTGAATTACACTGGTTATCATTCCTGTTTTCCTATGCATAATTTAAAAAATATGGAGAAAGGTTCATAAAGCACACTGTCAAATCCCTAATATTCTTACTGTCATATCAGAAAGAGACTTATGAGCCAGAGCTAGAACACGAGAACCCTGACGTGTATATCTTTTGTAGGTCTCAACATATGATGGAGGCACATTAATGAGCCTATCTTGTATAATTTCTGGGGCACCCTGAAATATAAGGTAAAAGAAAAATGCTAAGAGAGAATCAAAAAGGAAAATAACACAGTAAATCTTAAGTTACCACTACTTAAAATATTAAATAGGTGTGCATCCAAATGTCCACTGCTGATCAATAACGAATAGGGAACACGATAAAAAATAAAGAAAATGAATTCTGGGTCAGAATTTGTGCATCTCTTTGGTTTAAAAAAGTTTTCTAATTTCATTTCTTGTTACCTAAGGATCATAAAAAAATTGTTCTCGATTAGCGTCATATAGAGCTTTCAAAACAGTAAATAAAGTAAAACAGGAACCTATTCAAAGACTAAACACAGTTTCAAAAAAATTTGGCTTTTAAGATAAGGATCAAAACTAGTTCCTAAGAACTATTTTATTGCAGAATGTAGCATCCACAGAAGCTTTTGAAAAATGAAGAGTGCCCTGATCAATAAAACCAAGTACCAATCCCTGAATGCAAAAAAAAAAAAACAAAAAACTTAAAGAAAAAAAATATCAAAAGCATTACTGTTTGCCAAAATCTATATTTAACACTTGCTGTGACGTGCACATGCATACACAATTTTCATTTTAATGCACACAACATATGAGAGGTGAAAATTTATTAGAAAACTAGGTAAAGCTTCAAATCTAAATGCATCATTAGTGACAACACAATTGACTCATAATGAATCTCCCACCTTTACCTGGACCCTAAAATCTGGCGGGAGCTTTACAGCATCACGTTGACCTTATATTTAAACTAAGCCAATTCATTATAATTCAATCTAACGAGGCATAAGAAATAATAAAATGTTCAAGTCCAACAGGTCAACACTAATTTTTTTAGGCTTTAAAATTTAGAAATAAAAATTTCTCGTTTTTATTGTAAACAAACTCTGGCTTTTTTTTTCAATTTAGATCCTGATAACATTCAAAAAGTTGACAAAATAAATAGAAAAGCAACAATGTATATTGAATAAATATGATAAAATTGCATAAAGTGTATTATCTAAATCGATTGTGGCAATAACATGTATATCGTATACGAAGCATATCAGGTGGGTGTAAAATACAAAAAGCCAATCTTGATCAATCAATTGTATATATGTGATCAAGATTAAATTTAAAGTAACATCAATCTTGGTCATCTATATATGGTAATAATGTAGGGATTAATGCCTCTCTCTCACCTCTAATTGAATCCGACACACAAAAAAGGAATGAGGTATGTTTAAATTTGAAGCCTATGGGTAGATATCATTGTACTCTAGAAGCACAAAAGACGCATAAAATAAAGAAAACCATAGCAGAAAAGTCAACAGTAAAACTTCAAACATGCAAGAAAGTTAAAAGAAAAAGCTTTTGAAGAACTCAATTGTATAAATGATTTTTGTAATGGTATAACTGCCAAATTTGTATAAATGATTTTTGTAATGGTCTGTGGATGCTGTACAGCAGCTCATAGCAGCTATGAAACTGTATGCTGCAACTGCCAAATTTGTATAAATGATTTTTGTTGTACATTTTGCTGACTACTATAATTGAATTACCCCTCTGTAAATTGAAATAATTTTGAAGAAAAAAAAAATAGATCCAGTTCTCAGAACCCTCTGCAAGTTCTAAACTTTTCTCAGATTATCCACATCACTTTCCTACATTTTCTATTCTGTTGTTTTTCAATAAGTTAACAACATAAAATATGCGAGTCCCAGATTCTTCAATGATTGAATGCTTAACAAACATCAGACACGGGTATTTTCTACTGTTTATTTTCATTCCCAGCATGGAGTTATATTGTTGACCATTTCATAACCCCAGAAATAAAAGCTATCGCAAAGTGTCATTTCTAAAAACTGCACATTTCTACTCCAGACTGAGAAACAAACAAACCTTCACAAATGCAAAAAATTCCTCCTGAATACGAACAATTACTGCCATCCGTTTTAAGTGAGATGCAAAATGGTACCGCTGAACAATTTGGACAGGATGGCCACTTCCCCTGAAATTTGATAACGAATCATGAAAAAACAAAGACGACGTAGAAAGAACTATAAAAGAAAACAAAATGGGAAGAACAATAAAGGGGCGAAAAGAATAAACTAAATCATTCAAACCATGGTTATCAAATCGAGATTCAAATCTTAAATCAGAACCCATTTTATGAATCATGAATCAAATCTTATTGTGAATCATTTGATGCATGATCAATAAAAATATGACATTTTAAAGTAAAAACAATTAACATAGCAAAAATATAAGTTGGCATATCATATACAAACCTCTAAATAACTCAATATTTGAGTCGTAAATCAAATGATGAAAGAGAAGTGACTAGCTATAGAAGTTTACAAAAACAAAGTGGACACTGAGTTCAGGTTGTGATTCATTAATGAATTAGGATTCATCATAGTGAATCGCATTCGTCATAATGAATCACAGATTCACAGTTCAAGATGAAATTCATGTCCAAAATAGATACACAAGAGATTCAAATACATTGTGTTCAATTTTATATGGAATGGCGATACTGATTTAAACAACAAATAAGATAGCTATGAATCCAATATTGAATAAGGTATTATTACATCTAACCCCCAAAACACTATGGTGGTGTGGTGGGCACCAGTATCATCAATACGTCAAAATTTAAGGAAACAAAACATGAAATTTAACATTAAAAAAACAAGAAATTTATATCATACAAATATAAAAGCTCATAAATAGAAGAACACAATTAAAGACTTATTTGTAACTAATAATCAAAGTTCATTGGTACAGATCTTCAAACCCAATAAAAAACAAATATGTGCCTAAAAGGCTTAAAAGAACTCCGCTAAACATTCAACATAGATACAAGTGATTCCTCACATGGAATTACTATCTCCAAGCAATTTATCATCATCTCATTCATTCTCTTCACTACTAGACCTTATTTGTTCTGCATCCTCCTCCTCCTCCTCCTCCTCTGTCTCTATGGTTTGTGTCGCTATAGGGGACATCTGGTTCCCAATTCTTTCAGGCCCGAGGAGAAGAGCTTATGTTTGGCTGTTCGGGTACTAGACCTTATTTGTTCTGCATCCTACTCCAATTCTTTCAGGTATTTGGAGTAGAGCTTCCATGTAGTGGCTGCTGCTATTTGCCTCACTACAGCTACTACCCAACTACAACACTATGGGGTTTTGAGTAGCACCTAAGATATAGCAGCCACTATTGACTACAAATACACGCACACACACATATAGTAACATGTCCCCATTAGTCAAATATTGTTTACTTTCTTATTATATTTTCTAGCTTTCGCAACAGGAACACTGGAATTTAAACAGTTTGTTGACTGTGGGAAACAATCCAATTAAATGAGCTCAAATACCAAAAATTATCAACAAAAAAAAATTCACATCAGCGTAATCAATAGATAAGACATGCAGAATTAAGATACTTGAGCAGAAAAGTATTTACCTTTTAGGAACGGCCTTCTCATCAGATTTATAACTCCAATCAATTCCCTTAAGTGCAGCCTTCTCAAGAGGATCGCCAACCTGTGGAATATTAAGGAATTTATAGTAAGATAGTATCAAAAAATAATAGCAAAGATAGAAGGGGTAAAAATCTATTTCTTTCTCACTCTCAAGCTAAAATCATGAAGACCTATAGCACATCAAGCCGAAAGCATGAAAAATATTTGTAACCGAGAAAAGTAGAACTTAGGGTAAAGACGAATTGTGGAAAGAAAGGGTAAAAGGGAGAATTTTTCCAATCCCTGGAAAATTGACTACTGTCATCTAGAAAATTTATTTAGCATGACATCTGCAGTAAGCAACTTCGGATCTTATATCAATAAAAATATGGTGACATGAAGCTTAAGGAAACAATTCCAAAAATATCTTACAGTTTAGAATATCTTGGATTACATCTTTGGGATTAATTCCTATGTTTCCTTATCTTTCATGATTTATTTTCTTATATAATTACGTTTAGACTAAATAAGGATAAGGAATAAGGATTATATAGAGCCCGTTTAGATACATGTGACATTACCACAAGTGTTTCAAAGAGTATATAGTAATTTTGTGAGTGTTTCCTTATTTAGTTAAGATTATTAATATAAGGGTCTTGATATCAAGTGCCCTTAAGGCACTTGTTAAGGATTTAAAAATGGAAATAATTAGTAAATTTTATGTTCAAAAAGTTACTTTTTAAAGTTTTAATGCATCGAATGCACCATTTTCAAGACAAAATTTCTTCTTTAGACTTCTTAACAAGTGCCTTGAGGGCACTTGTTAGCATTTCCCTTAATATAAATAAGTCTCATTTCTTAGTCGACAAGAAATATATTTTGTGATTTGCTTTCTTTATGTTCCTTTACACGCATTACAAAAACTATAAACTAGACGACAATGAATTCAGGAGGAAAAAGTGAGCGGAAATGTTGAACTGTGGCATGCTACTAAATTCACATTCAACAGCATAGCAAGGTCTGGAAACTAAAACTCAAGTTAACCACCCACAGAGAAAAGAGTCATACCAGCTTATTCTCAACAAATACCAACGCATGGCAAGAAGCCAGGATTTCTACTGTTCGCACAGGCACTTTACTCATGTCAGATTCCAAATCTGTAGTTTCTGCCAACCCAACAACTCCAGAAAATTCCTATAAAATGGGAATAAAGGCATTATATTGCAGAACATGGTCTAAGATAATAAATAAATACCATGTTTTATGTGGGTATACCATGTCATCAGATGTAAGTGTCCCAGTCTTGTCAAAACAACATATATCAACCTATAGGCAATGTAGGAAATTCAATAAAAACCACTGTAAGTATATGATTTATATCTGACAAAGAAAAGGAAGCACAATAGCAAAAACAGTAAACCTTCAGGTACCTTCCCAGCAAATGGAATCCGAAAAGGTTCTGTGCAAAAAATTCCACGGCGTGCCAGTGCAATCAGAGAAGTATTAACAGCTATTGATAATTCCATTGGTAACTCGGGAGGTATCACAGAAGTAACAATAAGAGAACAACTTAGTATAAGTTTATACTTGCTCCTTGTGGGGTCTTCTAGCCCCTGCAGCATATACAATTTAAATTTTACCAAGTTGGATCGTAAATCACTATCAAAACCAAGCCATATTTACTATACATCAGTAGGGAAGCATTACCTTAATAAGCACATAACCAGCCGCAATTAAAGCGAATACAACCAAGAATAAAATAAACAATCCACTTTCCCAGCTATTAGCAGTCACCTACAATTTGTCAAATCAGGAAGCAGGAAAGGAAAGAAAAAATCTAATACATCAAAATGAGGCCGAAAATGTATTTTGGGGGGTTTAATAAAGTCTATATCAGTTTACCCTTTCTGTGGAGAATAAGATTGTTCGCATCAACTTTCCTTGACTTGTTTCAAATCCCGTTCTCAGAACAACAGCCAAGCAGCCACCATCAGGGGTTTTTAGAGGAAAGGTCTGACTCCGGTAAGATTGTTAAAAATAAAGAGAATCAGAAGCATGAACACGAGCTCAACGTTATATAAAAATAGATATTTTTTCCAGCCTGAAATAACCTTATCTGGAGAATGCTGTAATATTTTAGTTCCACCAAATAAAACATGGGTTTTATCTCGCTTTGCTGACAACTTCTCCTCAATATGCCTACCCGCAATAGAAATCTAAAAGGAACGTCAGATCTTAATGAGAATCGTTAAAAATAAAACCAGGAAGGAAAAGAAAAAAGAAAGATCAAAGATGTCTTATTCCAGCCTTGTTAATTTTCATGAGAAAGAGGGCTCCAAGGATGATAGTGAATTTACAAAACTAGACACATCGTTACATGCACATAACTAGAGTAAGTATAGACATGTAAATAAAATTAAAATTTTGGAAAGAAAAACTGAAACAAAAATTGCATGTTTTATGTAAATCATAGTGATTGAATCACATCGCAGAGGCATATATAGTAAAAAAAGACAGGAGGCGAAAAAATAGCATGGCACAATTAGAGCCTATCGGCGAGTCAAGGCAAACAAAAATTAAGCAAGATGTTTTATCATATCTGTCTAAACAAGTGGCTAAGCTGGATGGGTAAAAAACAATACCATTACTTCTAGACGGACGGACAAACCATGAATCAAGGTTGAAGCAAAATGATTCCTTATATTAGTGATATGATATCTGTCTAAATAAGTGGCTAAGCTTCATGGGGAAAATCAATACCATTACTTAGAGCAAGGAGGTACTCAACAAGCAACCACAGTCAACAATGTCCAGACCAGCAAAAAAATGATAGCAAACTTTGCAATCAAATACAAATTCATCTACTCAAACTTCGAAAAACATGTATAGCCCCTTGACCCAGAAAACCAACATATACTTATTATGCATCACATATTCATTACTGCTTTAGACAATAAATGAGTATCTTAGCAATTAGTTCAGAAAAGAGAAACACCTTCCATTGAGGAGTAGACTCGCCTGTGAGAATAGCTTCATTCACAATTGCACTTCCAGCCAATATAAGCATGTCTGCAGGTACAGATTTCTCCTCTCCATTCTGACCAGCAGAGCGACCTATAGAGACAACATCTCCAGGCAAAAGGTCTGTACCCGAGATTTTTACCCACCTATAATCAACACAAATAGAAGGAAAAAAAACTTTAAAATTGCACTGCATTAAACCCCCTAAGTATGAGCAAGCTAATGATGAAATAACATACTTGCCACAACGATGTACCATTACAATCTGATTATCCACTCTAACACGTCTTAACTCAGTCAGAGTCCTCAACCGACTTTTTGCCATCGTTGACTCAAACATAAACAGCATACCTAGAGTGAACAAACTATAGTACCAATATTCATCCAAACACCAGAGACCAACGCAGAAAACCTGGTCATAGTATAAGCAAGAAGCAATCCAAATTGAAAGTTAGAACGAAGACCAAACACAATTAACAGAGAAAAGGAGCATCAAAGAGTTACCTGAAATACAAAAAAAGGTTCCATGCAGTGCTCTTTCATCAATTTCTGAAATGTTGGCTGAGGATAATCAAATCTAGAAGATCAACAAGCAGAACATTAGAGATCAAAACTAAAACATAATCCTAGGAGACCAAAAGACACGTTTTGAGAAAGACAGAAGGAACGGATGATCATCACAAACACCAAAGTAATGGGTTGCATCTAAAACATGTCTAATTCATAAATATTGTGTAATCACAAACTTTCAACAACAAACACATTATAATTTCACCACAAAAAATTGTGTACTGAAGGGAAATAGATGCATGTAGAAAAAATGATGATTATCAAAGAAAAAGGAACCCACACATTCCGCCCCCATTTCTCAGTAGCAGCAAGAACTTTGGCTTCAGAACCATGGCCACTACTCTTGACATAATATCCAAATGTTTCCTTGGTAGGGTAAGAAAGTTTGCAAAAGGTCCCCTTCTCCTTCGAATAAACGAAACATTGTTTTCTAAAATCAAAATAAATTTCATCCAAATCCACGGCTAATGAAGAACCTGCAGACTGCACAAGAAAATACTTAACCATGGTAGACAACCAAAGCAAGAACCTTTGAAGAAAGAACAGGATACGAGAAGGAAAAAAAACACTCAACAAAAGATTCAGTAAGACAAGGAGAACATGTAAACAAAGAAGCAGCTGCTGGCAAGTGGGACAACAGTATCAAAGCACAACAATACATTGAATATAGCGTATAAATAATACAATTAATTTTAAATCATCAAACAATGGCACCAGAATTATGCATAATGAGCATCAACAAATAAGAATATCTAACCGCAAGAAAATTTTCCAACATAAATCAAGAAAAGATTATACCTAAACACAAAATCATAAAGAAAGAAAATGAACACATCAAATTAGCAAATATGGTAACTGTGTACAATCCAGGCGTGATCCCAGAAGAGCGGAGCAGCCCAGAAAGGATCCCGGCCAATCCTTGAATTTTGTTGGTATTTGGAATTGGATGTAATGTTTTGATAAAGACTTGGGAATGCTTGAGTGTTTTGATTAAGACTTGTGTTTTGATTTATGAATGTTTCATGAGTTTTTAGTTATTTGTTTAATTTTATATTAAATATATGGTTGTTTATACTTTATATTATTCATGTAATTATTCATGTAATTTGTCCAAAAAAATGGTCAATCCCGACGATCCCGCTATCCCACTTTTGGGGTCGGCCGCACCACTATCCAGAATTGACTACCTAGCATACCAATAATGAAACCCTGCCAAAGTGGATGGTATCCTAGGAACACAAAAAAGCAAAGATCGGTTTATCCAATAAAAGAGGTAGCAGCAAAAAATTGTCTTTAAAACTGAATCTGGTTTTTCTTTCCGAACCATAGGCAACCCAGTCAGTGCATGCAGTGCAAACTGCCAAAAAAAAACTAATGTCTGATCTCAAAAATGATGGACAATTGCAATTTATACTAGTCCTCTGTAGGTGCTAGAAACACACAACGAGGTATAAATAAATATGTGAACCCCCTACCCCTGCCTCTTTTTAGCCATTTCACCCAATAATCTACCTTACCTCAACTGGGCAGCCTTAAAGGATATCCCATGCACGAACTCACCGGCATGTAAATAAACATTAGCATCCCTAAACACTAGTAGTAGACTTTCTTCCAATTTTCATTGCACTGAGCTACAAAATTCTTATGGTTCCCTTATATCCGGTTTTGTCAAGCATAAACTCAATATATATTTCTTCCCTGAATTTTCAATATAGTTTCCTCCCCTTAAATCCTGGATCCAAATCCTTCTATTAAATCTTTTAAATCAAACGAAGATCCTAAAGTATTGTGTGTTGCCTCTTTACCATCTATAAGATCCAAAATACTCTCTAAAACAGGATTGGGAGTTAAAATATAAACTGTTCCAGAGGACTAAGTGTAAGTTTGGTTCCACTTTTGGATGTGCCAAAATTGATTCTAGAAGTGTAGAACTTATTTTAAAATGTTCAGATGTTTTTCAGTATAATTTATTTTGAAATATTTGGATGTTTTTCATTCCCTCCAGACGTGATTTTAACATGCAGATTAATTGTTCAACTCGTTTTGTACGGATATATAAACAAAACAAAAAACACTTTACATTCAACTCATTACTCACTTTTAACTAAAATCAATTTCTCGTACCACATAACCAAACACGCACTGAGTGGGTGTTTGGCAACCCTGTAGCTCACCGCTACCTCACCTTTAAGACCCCTCTCACCGCAGGTCTCCTGAAGCTCTAATTGTTAGCTTCTATCCAAACATGCGGTAACACCACAACTTTTTAAAATACTAAACACACACACTAAGTCATAGTCTACAGTTGATCCTTTCAATACTATCCTCAATCAGTAAACTAACATTTAAATACATCTCTCACTTCTCATAATTACAATACAACACCAATTAAACAACTAAAAAAAAAACCTCGCTTCAATTTCAACTCAATAATCAATAAACACGTGAAACACTTACCGATTTCCGCCAATTAAGAGGCACAACTTCTTTTGAACCACAAAATTTCGCCGGAGTTATCTTGCACGAATCAGCCTGATCAATATTCTTAACCTAAACACACAAAAACGCGATTATAAACAGAAATTCTAAAATTGAACAAATTTGATCAAAACACGCAATTAGATACAAACCTTGCTGTAATACGCAAAGCATTTGAAATCAACGGACCAAGCAGTGAAGAGACAAACGAGAATATGAAGAGAAGCGAGTGCACCTAAAACAATACAAGCATCGACGAAATCGAGACTAGGAAGAATGACTGAAATCCACGCGCCGTATAAAATAGCGAAAGGAAAGACGTCTAAGCGCCATGGCAATTGCTTCTTCCGGAGTAGATCAACTTTGTCTACGACCTTACCGCCGACGTGAAAAGTCGACATTAATCGCTTATTTTGAGAATCGATTAAGAGTGGTGATTAGGGTTTGTAGATCTGGTTGAGAATTTTTGGTGAATGTGAAGAGGTTGGGTTTAACGCCACGCTAGTGGCGAGGATTTGTCTCTGTTTCTGACGACTCTTCCCAACTATGATTCGCCGTGTACTCTCTCTTTTCTGTTTTTTTACTTTCAATCTGCCTTTTTCGTTTAATTAAAGAGTTATACGCCCAATTTGGTATAATCACGAATGAAATTACATAGATGGAATTTTACCTCAATGTTACGCGATTCAATAAAAAAAAATAGACTTAATTGCAGTTTTGATCTCTTTATTTTCAAAAAATTTCAATTTTGGTCCCCCTATTTTTAAATCAGCAATTTTAGTCCCCCTATTTTGTGAAATTCAGAAATTAAACTCATCCCTTGCCACTTGTATTGATGTGGCGTTTTAATATATGATGTGGCATTTTCTATTTTAAATAATCAGTGCCATGTCAGAATATATTTAAAATAAAATAAAAACAGTATTTATTGTTAAATTGTTAAATATAACATTATATTTTTAATTATTGTTAAGCAGCTAATTAAAAGAATGGATAAGAGTGTTATTGAAAAAGCCAAACACAGTGTTAAAACAACAAAACGATCAAAAGCATAACCGCTCAAGAACCCTAAAATGCCCATACTCCATACTTGCGATTTTGGAACCTAAATCACGTTTATGATGGTTCGATTTTGAAATCCAAAACTTATATTCTTCATCATCGAATTGTTTTTTCTCAAGCCGTTCTTCGTCGACAACTTTCATTTTTTTGCGAATCATCATATGTTCACCGTGTTTTGCTGACCATCAACTCATTTTCCGTGATGAATTCATCTATGAAGGCGAAGGTGGTGGAGAAAGGAGAAGGGGGTCGAGATGCATCTCTGTATTCAAGGTATGTGTATATTTTCTCTTTTGACCCAATATGGTGTAGTTAAGGTGTGTATTCATAAAAGTTCCATAACAAATAAAAATCGTGAAATCTTGTTACTAATTTACAGCAGCTATTGTGATGTTTATTTGCAAATTTTGTATCTCTAGTTTAGGGTTTGCAAATAAAAACTGTGATGTTTATTTACAAGTAAAAATTGTGGAATTTTGTTACTAATTTACAGTATCTAGTTTAGGGCATTGAGGTTAATTACAAAAGCAAATATTTAAAAATTCCATAGAAACATGTACTCAACCATGAACCATCATGACTTTGAGTATGGAAATTGTCTTTTTTTGGAGGTCAGTGCTCCTTTTATATGCAGGTCAATCCAATAGACTGAATAAGAAACATAATGTTTTCCTTTTTTTTCGAATGCATTGTGATTAGCACTTTAATTAATGTTTTTGTCACTCTAAGTTCTACATCGGCACTAATGCTTAGCATGATAATTTGTATTTTTAGTAACCCTGCAGTTCTATTCTTTTCCATATCAACCTTTTTTGATCTTCTTTGTGTTTTTCTCTATGCATTTGTGTTTCCTAAATTATCAATTGTGATGTTTATTTACAAATAAAAATTGTAGAATTTTGTTACTAATTTACAGTAGCTATTGTGATATTTATAAAACTCCTTTACAGTAGCTATTTTGATTTTGGTTTTTTATGCTACTGATTTTGATATGTTCTTGCTACTGATTATGTTCTTTCTACTGATTTTATGCTACTGATTTTCTATCTCTAGTTTATGCTACTGATTTTTTATGCTTGTTTTTACGTTCTTTATTTGTATAGGTCATCACAAAGGCAAGTCATATTACGTATATACCATGGCGGGTTGTTCATGGAATTGCCTAGCAACGTGTATGTTAGTGGTAAAATGGAAGAAATGAATTGTGGTTGGGATGTCAATGTCGTGTCCTGCATGGATATTTCAAAACTGATTGAAAGTCTAGGGTATAGTGATTTCAAAAGCTTGTATTATCATTGTCCTAAATTAGCACTTAGTCGTGGTGAGTCTAGGGACGCAGAAGTAGAATTCAAAAAAGAAGTCACAGGCTGGTGAGAGTTCACAAGCACCTCAACCTCAAGGATCACAAGCATCAAGTCGTTAGATAGTTTTGGTCTTAGATAGTTAAGCTTACATGATATCCCTTATTTTGTAATGGCAGTGTTATGCCTATTTTTGAAACTTTTAGCATTGTGGCTTTTGCTAATACCTTATGACTTGGGTATCATTACGACATTACTTTGAATAATTAGTTTACAACTAGCGACTTATGTGAAAATCATGGCATTATGGTTCGAATGATTATGCTAGTGAATTTTTAGCTATTTTCTAAGCGCATATTTGTTTGTTTGTTTTATATATATTCTCTAATTTTTCTGATATTTATTGAAATTTTTCTGGTATTTTTCTGATTTTTGTAGCATTTATCGGATTTTTTTTTTGTACTTATTATAATATTTGTGGTATTTTTATGATTTTCAAGCATTTATCTGATTTTTCTGGATTTTTTTGCTTTACTAATTTCTTTCTGGTTTTTTTAGGATTATTTTTCTGGTCTTTTATTAGTTTTTTCAAAAAAAAATCCTTGATTTTTAACCTTTTTTCTCTCTAAAAAATACTGTTATTTTTTACGTTTTTTAAAAATGAAAAGTTACTGTTTATTTTGTAAAATTATTTAGATTTTTAAATATATTCTACCATGGCACTGATTATTTATATATTAAAACGCCACATTAGCACAAGTGGCAAGGGATGAGTTTAATTTCTCAATTTCCCAAAATAGGGGGACCAAAATTGAGAAATTTTGAAAATAAGGGGACCAAAGCTGTAATTAAGCCAAAAAATTATAAATGTATTTTTTTTTATAAAATTTTGATTTTGAATAAAAATAAAATTATAAAAAATAAAATTAATCATGATTATCTATTTCAATGACACCAACAACAATCTTTATTATAGAAAAGGTTGTTTAATGTATATGTCGGATAATAAAAAAGTAAGTATAAATATATTACTCTAATTTGTTACACTTTTTAAATGATAAAAGAAGAAAATTAGACATATATATTCTCATATGGTGTTTGTTACACTTTTATTTAATATTTAAATTTACAGTTATTTATTTGTTATATGTGTTGTTTGTATTGAAAGTTGAAGTAGTTTTAAAAAGAGAAAAAAATCAAAATATGTTATTTATATGTATATATATATATATATAGTATAGATTTCATACAAATCCAAAATCATTTGTTCTATTTCATATCGTTAAGGATATTGAAAGAGTTGACACCATAACAATTTTTTTTTTAAGAATAACATATTATGCTTTTTGTTACAATCATAATTATATTTATTTTATAAGTGTTTAGAAAACAGGGTTAAGTTTTTTTTTTTTTAGAAGAATATGGGGTCAAGTTGTGGGCAGGTAGTTGTCGATACAAATGCTTTTTAAGGCTGGGTTCTTTGCAGTCTTGGACGGGGCATCTTTAAGTCTAAGCTCTTTAATCCTAAGTTCATTGCTGGTTATGAAATTATAATACAAATGCTATTTTAAGAAGAAGACATGGTTAAGCATATATATTTGTGTGTGTGGAATTTACTAGAAGACACCTATTAATTTTTATAGAGGATTATTTTAGCAACACACGCTTTAGAATGTATTTAGCCACTGTTTAATTATAACTTTCTAAACACTCCTTCATAAAAATAACGACTGTATTTTAGAAAATTATTATATGAGTTGTTAGAAGACACAAACTAGTTTTTAAGAAGATGTATTTTAAAACATAGACCTCAAGGTGTATTTACCCATAGTGAAAGTATGATATAAAACCGTATATCATTATATCTTTACATTAATAGTAAAAGATATGTATATAAAAGTATTTCGTTGCATACAAATTTGGTTACCAAGACCCAAACAGTGACAGACAATTATAAAAAATTACACATTCATCGACAATGCCAAAAAGCTATGATACAATATATTGCATAAGACTTTAACAATCCTAGACACGACACAACCCTAGTCACGTAAATTAATACAATTCAATGAACAATTATAATTAACAATTAAAACCCTTTTCGACATTACCAAAAACAGTGTTTGACCTATGAGGGCTCAAATAGATTCATATTGTTTGATCTAACAAAATTTTGAGTCATTTTAACAATTATGCTAACGAGATTTTTATCACCATGACAATGACAAGATTGCTCGAATACGTATCCTTAGAGTTAGTCAAGTATGACTTCATTATATTATTTCCTTTTGAAACAAGCACAAATATGTTTATTGTTTGATGATTTAAAACCATCAGCAATATAGGGGAATTGTCCTTTAACTAGCCACAAATATAAACAATATTTTTTTTATCAATAAACTATGTGTAGCATGTTTGATCAGATTTTTCTTTCGTCATATATGTCAACATTGTTAATTGTACTGTCATACTAAACAAGATGATAAAATAACATTTTTAAAATAAATACCACACATTAAATTTTATTGTGTATTATTTTATCATCTCAATCGTATCATTGTCAAACATCAACTGTATTGTTTCTCCATTTTTCTGTTCAATAAAAATGTTGTATTTACTTTTTCACCTTTTTAAAGCATTCTTCCTTGCTATGTTGCTAAGAGTACCAAATCCTTACATAAACACAAAACAAACTAACAAACATTGGAAGAAATTTGTAAACGTAATAAGGTTTCCATATGTCATACTCTTTAAGATAGTAAAAAAAAAAAAATCATATTTATTTTAGCTTACTTAAAAATTTGCAATTATCATTTTTCAGTTTATGCATGTGCAACCTAAGTTTATTTTTCACATGCTTAATCGTGTTTGTATCAAACACATACATCAACGTGATCTTTTTTCTACCAATGTTATTCAAGAAGTGTTCTCCTTCATGCAACTGTAATGCAGACAATAAAATTCAATTTAAAATAAATATTTGTATTGATATTTGCTAATTTGAGTATTGTAATTAGGTAAGAATTAGTTTACAATCGAACAAATTACTGTATATTTTTTAGACCATACTTGTTAACTACAAACGTATAGACCCACGTGAATGCACACATATTTTCCTTGATTCATTATAAACTTAATTACAGAAAATTGAATTTAAATTCCCTCTTCCTTTGAACAATTTGTACATGTGACAAATATTTCCACTAGTTAATTAGTTTTTTTAAAACAGTCAATAATGGGGGGTTAAATTTTACAATCACTTTGAATAATAGAATGGAGCGGATGGTGTATTATAGAATGGACCGGAGATGGATAAAGTTGAGTGGAATGGAAAAAATTGTCATTCGATTGTTTGAAGAATTGACGATGGAACAGAACAAAGTTCTCTTGTTTGAAAAGTGAATTGGACGGAATAAATCACAGTTTTTTATTACTTTATTACCCTCATTTATAAAAACATCATTTTTTTAAAAGTCAATTGAATAAATTATGTGCAACCAAAATAGATTAGCATAACATGGTTGAAAAACTGAGAACAAATTTTACACTTGCAATGAACTATTTATTTGAGTAACAAACAAATTTGATACTTAACATTTTGCCTTAAATAGATAACAAAATAGCCAACAAATTTTATACTTATTTACATGTGCTGCAAAATAGAGAGCAAATTTTATACTCAATATTCATACGTGCAAAAAAAATGCAAACATCATATACAATATATGATGACAGTATATTGTTATATATAATAGATGGAATTTCATATTTACAATCCACAAAAACAAAATAATTTTAAATTTACACAATCCACAAAAACAAAACATTTTTAAATTTAGGCAATTGAGATTTAATCGAAAGAGGGGAAAGGAAATTATGGGAGAGAATACAATTAGATAGTGAATACGAGAAGAAAATGACAAACAAGTCATTTTCAAATTTGAGATAGTGATTTCATCTCTTACATTCGATTGATAGTAACAAAAAGTAGGGGATATAATGGAATAGGATGAAATTCATCCCACAATTCTCCATTTAATTTCATCCTTATTTCTAAAATTCAAATTATGAAATAATATATTATTCCATCTCGTTCCATCCTAAACCATGAAACCAAACATAACATAAGGAGTAAATTAGAAACCACACCTACCTAAAACATTAAAGAGTAATTTAGAAACCTACACTCACTTGATTATTTACATTCACTCTTATAAGTTTTATCAATGACATCCATGAAAATATCAAGTCATGTTATCTACATTCGTTGTTTTGTGTTGATTCAAGGTTGTTTTAAATGGAACAAAATATTCCTACAAATATCTTTTTAATTCATAACAATAATAAAACTCAAGTCTAATAATAATCCTTAAACAGACAGTACAAAACTGAAGTCTAATTCATAACAACAATATCACACATGTTTTATCCAAAAACCAAAGAATAAAAAAACTCAAGTCTAATAGTAATATTTAAAACACACAATACAAAACTCAAGTCTAATAAAAATCCTTAAACCACACAATATACAAAGTTCATATTTTATGTGTATATGATTCAACACTTTAACAAAAGATATATCGATAGGCACATAACCACCATAAATCAATGACACGCCTCTAACTGTGATAATCTGGTTAAACTTTTCATAACCTTCATTTCCCCAACTTTTACCATGACTATTGCGTAGAGTCTAGTATCTCACTTTTTTTTCTTCCACAAATCATATGAGATTCATAGCACACTTTTAATAAGCAATGCACAATATAACTTTTCTTCTTAAATGTCTTACACTAAAAGATCCAACGTATACACCGTCCTATAATTGCAACAAAAAGTAAATTAATAATTTTTTATAAATAAGAAAAAGTAAATTAATTTAAATGGTAATAATGAATTTTTTCATAAAAAAAATATTATAAAATAAAATTTGCCCCTTTAAATTTTCCCATCTCTTTAATCTATTCAACAGCTACCACAATCGATCCATGGTCCCTAATATATTTTTTCATTTTTTGCAATAAAAATAATAAAATAGACTACTGAAAAAATTAGACAATCAAAGCCCTATTTTTATTTTTATTTTACAAGAGCCCAAGACCTGGTTAATAGTTAAAAAATTAGACTACTTAGAGATTATTTTGATAATGAGATCATGCACTAAAATTAAAAAGTCGAAAAATTATCTAAGAGGGATGAATGATATTATGTACCAAAGCATAGAAGAAACTTAACAAGAGAAAATATATGTCATTCTTTATAAAATTGTATTTAATCACCTAATAACGAAACACACGAAATGTTTACCCGCGTTGATTTTCTCCAACACACGACCATGATTTTCACCTATTTCAATCTTCTGGTTTTTAATTTATTTAAAATAGCAACGCTTTAAATTTTTGTTATTCTTCTGTAATGCCCTAAATTAAAGACTAGAATGTTAGAATAGGTGGCGGCCATGGTCGTGTATTAGAGAAAATCAATATAAGTATGCATTTCATGTGTTTCGTTATTAATGGATACAAAACAACATCATTTAATTTACCTTTCACTCTGGAGGTGGGCGACCAAAGGATCCTATGTAGACTCATGATTGATTGAGAACAATCATTCATCTTCATCAAGCGAAAAACTTCGGCAATGTGCCTCCTTTCATCGTCTTTCATTTAACTCTTTATGAGGTTATCATAAATGTCCCGTGAAGATAGGACAACATGTGTGTTTGTGTTTTTCCTGAAAAAAATACTCCACAATGCCACAAGCCATAAAACATAACAATAACTATATAACACAAAATTTCAATTGCTAATTGTAATTTCTATCATACTTTAAAAATCCTGATAAAATTGTCAAACTTTTGTCAAAATACCCCCTTCGTTGGTTTTTGTCGTTTGATCCTATAACGTGACCATCTTCATGCATAATGAAGGTTATGCCACGTAATATGGGGTAATTGCAGTGGTGAGGATAGAAATTTGAAGTATTGGAACAATATTTGCATAACATTATATATGTGTGTGTGGAATATTGCAATTATTTTTTTTGGAACTTTCTTATTTCTAAATTAAAAAATCAAATAAGTGTTTCAAAAATATATTTAATAAAACTTTTATAATTGTTTTTATTATTTCAAATAATAAATAAATTAAATTTAGGTATAAAATTAATATTGTAGTAGCACTATTTTTAAAAAATGAAACCAAAATCCTTCAAAAAAAATGAAGCTAAATAAAAAAAAAGCCAAGTAGAAAATCACAGAGAAAAGAGATGCATGTATTATTATATTATAACATGTAATGTAGTTATCATACCATACGACCATATTTATAATACTATACGATTATACTATGTTTTTACATAGAAGAGAGGTGCATGTATTATTATATTATAATATGTGATGTAGTTATCATGCTATACAATCATATTTATAATACTATACGATCATACAATGTTTTTATATGTTGGTAGTGGTGATCTATAATGTATAGTATTGTATAATGAGAAATTCAAAAACAAGTGGGGACACTTACATGTTGGTTATAAATTCACTAACGTTTGACAATTTCGGACGAAATTTTCAAAATTCAAAAAGGTTTTTGACGAAAGATGCAATTTCGACTATTTATTCAAATAAAAAAATATACACATAACCAAATTTAAAAATTACGGTGCATTCCTCTGATTTCGCACTGGGGTAAAAAGGCGCGAGTCTCTTAAATTATAATTGTCTTCTTTAGCAATCACAAAACCTGAAATAAAAAGTTGTTGGAAGTTATCACATTTTTTAGACTATATATGTAACAACCCGATTTTTCGTTAGATTTATTTTTATTATTTTATTATGTGTTTATATGTGCTTGTATGTGATTAATTGCCTCTGTGTGTATTTTGGTTGGATTAGTGGATTTCGGTGTTGGAAGGGTATTTTAGTCATTTTAGACTTAAGGATATTTTGGTTATTTTGAGAGCAAGGGTAAATTAGTAATTTCATGGGGATGATTATTTTTAGTTTTTCAAGTGAGAACCATTATTTTACTAAGTTAATAGTGTAGTTATTGTAATTAGTTGTGAGCAGATAATTATTCGATAACTTTTAACCGTAAGTGAGTAAAGACTCTGTGGATTAGTTATTGAGAGTCTTAGGCCCATTAAGACTTTTAAGGGTTAAGCCAATTAGTGTGGACATTATTTTAGCTCTAGTTTTTGTAGAAAAACATGGTTCACATTCATTTCATAATATTTTGAGAGAGGTAGAGAGAAAGGCTAGAGAAAGGGTTTTGAAGAGAGGAGATCTTGGGGAGCAAGAAGAGGATAGAAACTCAAGGGATTGGAGCTAAAGTGAAGCACTAGCTTAGATTTATGAAGAATTGAGGTAAGGGGGTTAGTTTTCATTCATAATCTTCTTGTATAATCTCTTTTCTACTTCTATCCATAAGTGCTTATTTGAAATAAGTGATTATTGTGAATTTAATTGTTGAAATTCGTGCTCCTGTTATAGTGATATGTTTGGGTATATGAATTTGATGATAATTGAATTGTTGTTGATGAAATTGCATTTTCATGATATGTATAAATATACTGTGAATTGTGCTCAAATTGATGAATTGTGCAATGTTGTTGTTGATTTGAGATTGAATTCATGATTGTGGATTGTGATTGTTGTTAATTGTTGTTGTTAATGTTATATCATGGTTTGGGTATGAATTAAGTTGAGTTGTTGTTGAATTGAGATGTTTGGAAGGAATGAATTGTTGTTGTTGTTAAAGTTTTGGTGTTTTAAGACAAATCAATTCAATTGTTGTATAAGTCATTTTGAGTGTTGTGAAAAGAGCTTATTTGTTGTGTTTGAGCCTTGGGATAAGTTGTTAAACACTTTGGGTGAATGGGGAATCAAAAAAAGCACTTTTTGGGTGATTTTGAAGGAAACCCGAGGCCAAACAACCCAAATTCGCACTTTTCGCAGGGCTGGCGCTTGAACTGGGGCGCTAGGCGCCCAGTTCCAGAGAGCCAGCGCTTGAGCTGATGCTTATGCAGCTTCCTAGCGCCCAGACCTATCTTGTGTGTCATTTTTCACCATTTTCTCTTTTGAGTTGACTTTAGATGTGAGCATGAAAATTATAGGTTAAAATGTTAGCTTTCTAATGGCTTTGGTCTGACTTTCAAATGATTTTTAAAACTTGAGTTATGATCAAATTACTGCACATGGGTTATGTGGATTTTTGCGAAAACTTATCACAACTTAAGGGTGTGCTTGGTTGTGAGAAGAAAATGAGAAGAGAGGAGTAGGTGAGAGAGAATAAGAAAAGAGAGAGATATAAATGAGAAATATAATAGATTTGATGGGATGTTTGATATAAGAGAAAGAAGAGGGAATTAGGAAAGAAATAGATGTTGCTATGTTTTGCAAAGATAAAAATGTCTTTGAGTAAAAACAACATATAATTTATGATTGATTAATTTGTTTTTTATAAAAATTAAATCAATGTATTAGTTTGATATACTTGAATTGTTTTAATTGATTAAATTACTAATATACTTTAATTTAATTTTTAACAAACTTAGTTTTTTTTTCTACAAGAACTTAGTTAATTTAGTTTGATTTAATTTAATGTGAATTGTATAGTTTTCAAATCCAGTTTTTGAATTATTATAAAAAAATCCAACTTTCGAATTTACAGTCACTTTTTTTTGTTGACAAAGAGGTTACGGTTGTTGTTGCTGGTTAGCAGCTACCCAAACCTCATTGTTGTAAATCCTAACTTAGCATAAGGACGTGAAACTGCAATGACATAAGTGTAAATTGGCCCTCTCCACTTCACTTCTCTCATGTTTCTTCTCACAATTGAGGAGAAGTAAAAAGGTGATAGTGCCCACCTATTTTTATTCTCTCTTCACAAGTTCTTTGTTATCCAAACAAGAGAGATACTTCTTCTCTATTTCTCTATTCACTAATTCGCTCAAACCAAAGAGAGTGTAAATAAAACTCAAACTTTTTTTTTAAACAAATCAAAATGAAATATATTGTTCAAAGAAGGCTAAATTCACCCTGCACAAGGTGTGCTAAAACGGTGAATCACCCAAAATCTGTTACAAAGACCAGACACCTATGAAAAGAGTGCCAACACTAAACCAAACAAAAGCAATTACATGCCACCCACACAGATTAATGGATGTCACCACCAGTCATGAAAACCGAAAGTTAAAGGAATAAAATTTGAAGATAACCATAAAAAGGAAGTCTGCTTCATCTTGTCAAAAATATTATGAGGATCGATTACCACATTTTTGAAGACACAGTTGTTTCTATCCTTCCAAATTGTCCAAACTGAAGCAAGCCAAATAACACTTAGGTAAGAATATGAAGCTCTCGGCATGCCCGCCAATTGATTAAATTGAAGATAAAGTTCTTTAATATGCCCAGGATAAAAAAAAGATATTCCAAGCCAAAGACATATTAAATACCAAACATTAATAAATAGATCGCATTCAAGAAAAAAATGGTATGCTGTCTCAATGCTACCACATCCTCCAGCACACATACTATCATTCGGTTGAAGAACACGACGTCGCACCAAATTTGATCTTGTCGGAATTCTGTCTTGAAGAAGACATCAAACAAAGATTGAGACTTTTGTCGGAACAAGCTTATGCCAGACATCGTTATAGTCACTAGTAATCATCGGTTCATCAGCTGAAGTTAGAAATCGATATGTCCCGCAAACCGAGTAGCCATGTATAGGATCTAACAACCACCTCCTATGATCTTGAACATTTTCCTGCAGGGGCCTTGTAAAAAGAAAGAAAGTAAACCGGAAGAGAGGACAAAACATACTATTAGCTTAGAACAGCAATGCAACTCAAACTAGAACATTTTCCTATCAGCAGCAAGGTAACTAGAACATGAATCCCATTAATAAAATACTCGCGTTCCAAAGTTAGGATCATATCAAATTTTTCATTGGAGATAAATACATATATTTTTTAAATATTATAAAATAATTAATGATGGGACCACTATTAACTTTTTGTATTTTTATTTTTCTAAATGAAATTCTCTAATTATTTTCTGAAAGGGAGCAGATCATAACCTTGTGATCCGTAGTGCCGTATCACTCTCCATTTTTTTTTTTGAAACGGAAAATATTATTAGGCAAGGTCGGTGCAAGGTGCACTTAACATGCAAAAGGAGGAAAAAGAGTACAAACTAAGAGCCTAATAACCGAGGCAACTCTCCACCAATATTACAACTCGATAAAAAACCCCCCAGTCCTAATTCAATGTCAGAACAGGAACAAAACCAACACATAGGAGCATTACAGCCTCCTAACAAAGTCCCAAAAATAAACCAAAATTGACCGTTGCTGCCTACCAAGAGCACAAAGCCACAAAACAACTCCAGCACCTACAGAGCAGAAAATAAAACAACCGGACAGCAGCAAAACAGCAGCGCAAACAGGTGTTCCAAGACAGCAAAAAACAACACTGCTAAGGACCCCTCGGGCAGCTCCTATCACTAGAGTAACGCTCCCAGACACCACATAGGGTTCCAGCGCCACTCATACAGCAGGCACGGTTGAATCTTCAATCTAGCAACGCCCCAACTCCAAGACAACCTTATAACTCTCCATTTAATTAACCAAATTCTCAAGAGTATAATTAAGACCTCCATTCGATAATATGTATAGAAAAAAACCCAAGTCCACATTGAAAATATGAGAATCTTAATAAAAGTGACACTCCTCAATTTATAAGCTGATTTTGTAACAATGAGGTAGATTCAAATTTCAACATGTATAAGAGTATATCAATTCGGGCCTTTTATCTATCTACATACTAAGTCTAATAGTAATAATTTGGGTGTGATGAAGTGTATAGAGAAAAATTCAAACTCATATTAAAAAGACAAGACTTTTGACATATCTTTATAAATAGAGATACTCATCAACTTTTATAAGTCAATTTATTAAAGATGAATTAAACCCAAATTTCAACTATAAGTGATAACAATGTGGATGTGCGGAGAAAAATGGGTTACCCAGACATTTCAGTGTCCAATGCGAAGCTATGTTCGTAGCTCGTACATGAGTTACAAAAGTAGTAGCAGCAGCAGAAGCTACACTTTCTCTCTTCCATTCTTATCAAATTAACTGGCCAGGTACAGCACACAATCATTCCCTCTACTTCTCTCTCTCTGGTCTTGTTTGCGTTGCGTGTAAAAGAAGTAACCGTATCATGATGATGTACCTCGAAAAAGAGCGACACTCAAATCTAAACTAATTAATCTAGTACAAGAAGAAGCAAAGAGGACTTCACCGAGAAAACCACGGGAAAAACAAAAACTTTTCATACTGTAGCTAGCTTAGCAAATGAAAATATACCGGTAATAGTGGTATTATTTGGAATATATAATGAATTCAATTAGCATGCTTTGGTCTAAAAATGTACCATAATTACAGCAATTATATTTCACGTGCAATTCAAATAATTGTCGTGGATATATATATTTTTGGCAAATGTTAGCTTGTGCGCTCAAGGACACATGTTAAGGAACTTATAATAGAAATATACGTATCAAAAGTCGTGCATTCAACTTCTTAAAAATTAAATTATCATGTTTTCTAATGCAAAGTTACTCATTTTAGGTTCCTTAACATGTGCCCTTAGGACATATGTTAACATGACCCTATATTTTTTTATAAGTTGTGATACGAAATTGCAATTTTTTATATCTAAAATCCAAATAAAAATTAGAAACAAGAATAAAGTTATAAGTGGTATTGATAGACTAATTTACTCAGATAACTCGTTTTTATGGTTTGTATGGTAAATTAACCACGATTTTTGAAAGATAATAAATCTAGACAAACCCTTTTAGTAAACATGTAGAGATATTTTAGATGATAAAGTGTAATTGAATTTATATTAAAAAAGATTAAACTAAAAAGTGTGTATTAAAATCTTTTTCACGATATATGTTCCTTTATATACTTTTTTTTTGAGGGGATGTTCCTTAATACCTTTTGTTTTTGAAAGAATATGTTCCTCAATACATTTTTTTTTGACAAAATTTCCTCAATACATGTTTTTAAATAAAAAAAATTCATTTCATTATTAGTTGTCACTTTTACGATGTAAGATTATATTTTGCTAATATTCTACCCTTAAATATGATTAATTATCTTACTCATTTTCTATTAATAAAGATTTTCAAAGTGAAACTTGACCCAAAAAAAAAAGATTTTCAAAGTGAAAAGATAAATTTATTATACGAGTGAGTGTATTATGAATCTCTAAAAAATAGTCAAAGAAAGATTTTTTTATCATTTAAAAAAAATGAATTTTATAATAGTAAAACAATAGCGAATAGAAAAGATTTTTATTAAAATTTACTGAAAATGAGTTCACTGTTAAATGAAGTGATAATGGATATTTCTTTATTACACAACATAAACTTTAGAAAAACTTATTTTATTCTCAACAAAATTAATTTTAAACATTCGTTTTAAGAATACCAAAGATTTAATGGGGTGAAAAATAAACTTCTGATCACCGATAAATCTCAACCATTTAATTTTAATTAGATTTTTTTTTTGAAGAATCCAATTTTAATTAGTAAATGCCAATGATGTAAGTATTGACATATAAATTAAAAATTACAATTTTAGTTAGTAAATTTTAATTTATATGGCTATTCACACCATTAGATTTTAATTGAATGGTTTGCAATGCACCATTTCCCCCGTGTAGGGAATAAAGGTCCAATAGTAGCGAAAGACTAGTGGCCTATACCGTAAGTGTGAAAATGCCATTGTGGGTTAACAACAGTGGAAAAGCATGGCGTTCCATAAAAGGGTGAAAGTAAACCCACCCTTCTTTATCAATTACCAAACATGTTTCTTGATAAGGTAGCACTATATTGTATCTTAGTGTAGGCATAGCTTAGTTTAGTGTATATACCTTATGCACCTCATCATGGCCTCTTCTTCTCGTTCCTACAAAACTCATCTGAAAAACACTGAGGATTTCAATTTTTTCAAAGAAGAGAAAGCATCAAAAGCTGTTCAAGAAGAAGATGAAAAAGAAGAAGATTGGCTAAATTTAGGGTTAGGGCTGGGAAGTAGCACATCATCATCCAAGAAAATAGCAAGTCATAACCCAATTTCAGCTTCTTCTTCATCATTTTTATCATCTTCTTCACAAACAGTACTAAGCTGCCCTCAAATAGGATTAGGGTTTGAAGATATGGGTTCAGGTTTAGAATCAATTAGAAAAGGTAAAGAAGGATTAGGAGGCTTGAATTGCTATAACGACCATCATCATAATGGCATGTTATTATGTCCATCATCATCATCATCATCATGTCAAATTATGAATCCTCGTGGTGAAGACTTGGGTATACCGATTCCTAGTGATTCTCATCATTACTTCGCCAGATCAAATAATGTTAATCATCATTACAACCAATCTGGTTTGTGGTTTACGCTACGCTCCTTTACCAACCGGTTAGCTAATTTTCTCTCATTAGTGTTCAATCTCATGAAGCAATTAATTACACAACTTTAACCAAAATAGTTAATATTGACTATTACCCGTTCATCATCGTTAATTACCACTCTTTTCATTTCAAAAAAACATTGTGTTTTTATTTAATTTTTGTTTTAGCTTAAAACAAAGAATGTGTATTTTTTTTAATTTCGCCATCGAACTATCAGATACGAAGTCCTTATTTAAATCCGAGTGTTCAATTTAACAATATGCATTCTTCCATTATAGAGCTTATGGAAAAAGTTAAGTTCCACGTTTATTGGTGGCTAAAGGCAAATAACGCCTCTTTTGTGTACGGTTGTGATCGCAGTGGCGGTCGGGCCCTTTGTATTGTTTGGATATCGGCTAATGTCAGTTCTTGCAAATATTTGTCAGACTCTTTGTTCTTGAGTGTCCTCTTTAATACACCTGGTGTGTAAGAGGCGTCTCTTTTTTTTTCATATATTCCATTTTATTTTTGTTTTCTGTATATAAATATAAAAAAATAAACATTTGTTTCCAATTATCTTTAATATATAATTTAAGAGAATTTATTTTTATGATCATTGTTACTGGAGTATATATGTAATGTCTTCAATTACATTGAAAAAAAGAATTTGCATGCTAATTAATGATTGTAAAAAAATCTTTACACTTTGCTGGTATTAATTTAGTGAGCGCTAAGATCACAAAGGACACTTTTTCTTTGTTTAGATTTCACCCTTTAATTAAATACATTGATCTCAAATCTTTTTGGAGTCTGTTGATGAATTAATTTATGTTTTGTATGGCAGGAATGGTGAAACTTTGCCTCAAATATCAAAGGAATACATAAGAGTAAAGTAAGTGGTGGAAGTTAGCATGCATGGCTGATCGATCCATCATATCAACATTACATTTTTCCATTTTGCCATGATGATGCACATTGAACTGAGAGATAAAGCTAACTCTAATTGTTTTTTCATTTGAACTCTTATATTTAAACATTTCCAACTTTTCAATATTTATTTATTATTATCTTATTTTCTCTTTTTCTATAACATCAATAACTTATTACATTTATCTTATCATTCTCTCTGATTCTACCTCCCAAGTAGCGGTCGGTAGTGTATAATGTGTTTATATTGATCATTTTTCTTTTCAATCTTTTTGTTTTTAGTACTTTTGGCAATTAATTTTTCTTTTTTTAATTAATTGTCCTTTTGTTTTTCCTCTCTCCAAATTGTGATTGAAAAGGGATGAAAACATGACGGTGTTGATGGTTAAAAAGTATCTGGTTACAAAACTTGGTCTCTCCAACGAAGCTGAGGTAACCTACTCTCTCTTTCTTTCTTAGTCTAGATCATTAATTAAAGGAAAATGCCAAGTGTTTATGCATGCATTTGATTTTCTGAAATGACGCTCTCGTAAACGTATGTCATGCATTTTTATTAAGTGAATCATAATGATGAGGATGACATGATATCTCTGTTGCCATGCATTGGTAGGTTAATTTATAGGATGTTTTAGGGTTTATTGCACGGGGCATAGACCATTCATTGATAGGGATCGAGTACACACGTCTATCAAAATTTCATCATTTTAGCATATTTTTTGTCAAAACAAAAAAAAATCAGTTATTTCATTTCGCAGTTAATTACACAGCAAAGATTGACGCACCTTATTTGGAAAACTAGGATATAGATTAATTTATTTTATTTTTTAAATTAATCTATATCCCCCAAATTCTTCTCGTTGTTATGCATAGAGATAGCTTACGTTCATGTGTGACTGGTTAATATCACATTGATTATGAACGAGTCCAGTATTGTATAAAAAAGATGGCTTATAATCTCAATGTCTTGATCTTTTCGATAGAGATGTTGTGTCTCTCTTGTGATTATAGACCATTAATTCATTATTGCTCCCGACATTCCATATCAAAATTTGGTTCGGTTTGTTGGGAGAGCGAAAATGAGATCCCAATATTTCAATTTTAGTCATTAGTCATTGCCGGTTGAAAAAACAGCAAATAGCAAATAATATTTGTGACAATTTTTTTTATTTGTGGTGGAGAAAAAAAACCACAAATATTTTGGAGTAGGGAACAAAAATTTAAATAAAAGACCATTCAAGTGGTTACAAATTTTTCGCTAGGAATTTTCAATTAATTTGATAATTTTACATGATCCATTATTTACATGAATGTCAAAATTACTCTTTTAATAATATGATAATACAGTGGAACATTTGCCATTATAAAATTTATTTGTTAATTGAGATGGTAAATGTTAATCCTTTTTTTTCTTTTAAGGAGTAAATGTTCACCCTTGAACAACTTTAAGAGGTTCAATGCATTCTATACATATAATAGATGCAAATAGTCGTTGATTAAGTCCCAATTTTTGTGTTGTTAAGCCAAAATATGCTATATATATTCTAACTAAAACATTAATCTACACTCTATACATACAATAATTTGTTTAAATGATTGATGTTAGTAATTAGTTGTCGGATTAGTTTTTCAAATTTATGCGGGTTTGAATTCAGGACCTCCAATTTTTTATTCGTTAACTTAAATTAGTTGAACTATCCAACCCTTTTATAAACAATGAAAATGAAATTAGTGCTTCTATAAGTGATCAAAACCTAATGGCAACTTATGACAACAGCAGTGGAAATTTAATTTACACGCACAGATAAATAAATTATACTAATATGTATACACAAAAATGAAAATTTATTAATTTTTTTTTTAACATTTTTTTAATTATTTAATCTTTTACCTTCTTTTTTTTAACTAATCCATGTTTTTTTGAGAGGGACTCGAAAATCATGTGAGGATTAGTAAGGGCAGTGAGAACTGTTCTGCCAAATTATTATACAGTATAATTTTACCCTTGTTTCATGAATCCAATTTTCTCACCAAAATTTATTTTTTGTGACTATAGATTGATATCTCGTGCATGGGAGAAAGCTTGTCGCATATACAAACCTTGAAGCAAGTAAGAGACACCATATGGCTACCAAGATTGGTCGAATCTGTAAATTCAACAACTTTATCACTAAGAGATTCCAATGACCTGACTATGGACCATTTAATGTCACTAATTTACCAAAAATATTACATCTCGAATTGAGAAAGTAACTAGGGCTTATTATTTTTTTGAGAGCATAGGTATTATTATCATCATCATCATCCTCAGCTCATCCAATTCCATTTTCTCTACACCCGTATTTTCATATTGAATTAAACACTATATTCATTACAAATGTTTTTAATTTTGGGTGAAAATTGAGTAGAATGATCAAAGTGTTGAAGCCCACATACGTGACAAAATGTTGAAGCATTCTAGTTCCTAATTTGGTTTGCATAAGAAATAACAGGTATATCTAGAATGATCATAAACTATTGTTAAAATGTAATGATATATAGCCCACATATAGGATGGAAGATTAATAGAGCCTCGAATATCTACCTTTATTAAGTTAAAATGATGTACACAATTACTACGACTTGAGAGAAAATAAAGTTTGTAGAATTTTCTCATATGATAGAAACACAAATCATGTTATCTTACTTACTAAAGCTTGTCTGATCAAGCTAACACTAACCCTAAATTTAATCTAGCAATTTTCCTCCCATTTTAACGCATTTAATTTCAGGTTTGGCCTCCTAACCCTTTAACACGCAATAAATTCATTTCATTTCAAATTGTTTGGCAATTTCTCAGGTTTGACCGTGTTGTTGTTTGGCAATTCATTTCATTTATCAAATAATTTAAGGCAATTCATTTCAAATTTGAGAGCATTTCCTAATTAGTTGATTTGAATTTATTCTATTGCATTTAATTCACGACAATTCATTTCAAATTTGAGAGCATTTCATAATCAACCGATCTGAATTTATTCCTAGCTTTTTCCCTCCTATTCCAACGCAAATAATTCACGCCTTTAACTTCCTCATCCCTTTAACACGCAATAAATTCATTTCATTTTAAATTTTTTGTCATTAAATAAAAATTTGTTTCAAGTCAAATTGGGATGACATCATATTCTAGGTACTCCATTCATTTGAAATTCAAAAATTCACTCCTATCATCATTCATAATATCCTTTGACTCTCTCATTTAAAAGCAATTCTGACTGTTAAAACAACATTAAAGCAATTTTGAATTAGGATTTCACTCCCTCCTATTCTCAAATCCTTTTAATGCAAATGAATGTGTGTTTTAATTGTCCATTGAAATATACAAACTCAATATAAATGTGTACTAATGACATTCAAACCTTTTTTGGAAGTTATATAACAAAATAATTAATTAACATTGAAAATAGACATGCGCATTAAGTATCATTATTAGTGATGAATGTCTACGAGGAACACGAAAGGAATGAGCTTAATGGACAATTGACATAATTCAAGTACTATATATACACACACTGGGATTTAATATCAATGTTGTATGTTGTTTAATCTCTGTTCTATCAGCTTTATGTAGTTGCTTCTTTCTTTTTTTATTACATTGTTTCTCATATGGATGTTGTGTATCGTACTAAGTCCCGGTTTTGCTAATCCTTTTTGCTATTCTTAAATACTATTTGCGAAATCCTTATTAATGTGCTATTTTTTAATACTGCAAGTTTTATTGATTACTACATTAATCGTATGTATGGTTACTTGAAACACTAATCATACGTATGATTACTTGAAGTTGGTTCTAAATTTAACCCCTTTGTATCACATCTATATTCGAAGAGAGTTTGCAATAATCTCATCAAAATTACATTAGTCAATCATTACTTGAGAAATAATAGTGATGTTTGAAACTATATAATTTGGATTCCAATTTTCTTTCAAACAAATGAACATTTTGATAGGGTACTCTTAAATTAAGTTCAAGAATACTAAGGTGTGTATAAGTTGTTCACTTATAAAGAGGAATTTTAACTTATCACGTGCATGAAGCTATACAAAAAAGTTACGTGTGTTCGCAATGCGGTTCAGATCACTTTTAAAGACAAAACTCAACCGATCCACTATGTTATTTAATTTTAGTTTGGTTTTGTTTAGGATGAACCATTCAAAAAAGGATTTCCTAGGTATTTTAATACGGTTTAATATGGATAAGTTATAATGCGGTTTAAATATACAATAAATTTGTATATTTAGTGCAAAAACAATGAGCAGATGTAAAATAAATAAGTACATATAGATATATACTTATATATTCGGTTTGAGCAGTTTCCATAAAAGGACATCCAAAATCAGTTTTTTTGTTGTCAACTTAAAGCAATGAGACAAAGATAATGATCTACTAGGTTATATAATTGCTTTTGATATGTATTATTAACTTTGTACTCTAAATAATTAGTTTTTATTCAGTTTTTTAAGCTGCAATTTGACCACATTTTTTAATCGAACTTTAATTATTGTGATGCAATTTGTGCTTATTTACCATTTTCATTTTTTATATGGCTATAAATTGGGTTTACTCTAAATTAGGTAATAGTTCTTATTTTTCTTTTTTATTATCAAATGCAAGCAAATCATTTAATAAATTATGTTTTCAAATACGTTACAAATTTGGTACGATTCATACGTCGTTGAAGAACATATTAAGGCACATTTTATGGTTATATTTTATGTCTAATAAGGATTTATCTAACATGTGCAACATTGCACGTGTTAAAACAACTAAAAGAATAAAAAAATTGAAAATATATATTTTTAATTAAAAAATTAGATATTTAATATAAAATGTACGTTTCAATATTTTGTTTAAAAAAAATACAAATTTATTATTTTAAACTTCTTAATATGTGAAAATTTGCACATGACGAAAACAATCATCTAATAATCACATTTGTGTTTTTCGATAGACACATACATGACACATGTCAAATATAACTTATTGTATCATTTAACAGTCGATAGGACACGTGCGTCGCACGGGTCAAAAGTCTAGTTAATAATAGAAATCTAGATCATTGTTTACACCTATGTAGTAGATCTAAAGCAGATGGATAACCTAACCTAAAATGTTAAACATCAAAAGTGGAAGTACTAACAATTATGGGCAAGAATAAATTAGACCAACACACAAGGATTTACGACCTCACTTGTTTAAGTTTGATATTGGTTGAGTTGTTTATTAAAAAGGTAATACTAATGTTTTTTAAAAAACCTATTTAATTATAATTAGGCTATGTTTAGGATTCAAAAAAACATTTGAAACTTGATAGACTAACCTATACATATATATTAAAAGATATTTTTACATTAAAATATTTTTATATATTAAACCATAAGTCGTTCACATAAAATAGTAAGAGGGTTGAGGTGAGATTTTCAACACTACAACTTCATTTGGCAAGTTGTACCTTACCCCGTTTTAGAAAGAGTAGTGATGGAGCGGGACGAGTTGATCCGTTTTGCCATCCTTTGATTCATGTACGCGAAGGTTGTTGATGAACGACAAGTAGGGGTGAGAATAGGCCAGGCGAGGCCAGACTTTGATAGGTCTGGGCCTGGCCTACGAAAAAATTTATAGGCCTATGGCCTATTGATGAGCAAAACCGTAAGCGTACGGTTTTACCGAAGTAGTAAAAAGAGAGTATCGTTCCAACAGGGAGTTGTTCAATTTGATTTACTTTTAAGAGACGATTAGAAGAAAGTTTGATTGTAAAGATTGGGTTTTTAAAGGTTAAAAACAAAAATAATAAAAAGCGCCTTGGGATTATTGGTTCATCGTAGTGACGAATCCTTCACAGACAAACCCTAAACCATGACTTTATATTCGACCTACTTTCTAAAGACAAGTTTCTCTTTAGCGTATCAAAGCCTCTCTCGAGGTGCAGTGAGTGTGTTCCTCTAGCAACCACACCTATTCTCATGGTTGATTGCTATTAGAATCCTTGAAGAACGAAACTTTATATGTCTCAAGGTTTGCTAGACTATTCTCATGTTTCGCAACCCTTGTCTGAACTCACTTGTTCCAATATCAAAGCTCCGTTTTCGCATTATGAATTGATATTTGAGATGATGAATTAACAAATACTAACCCTCCGCTTTCGCATTATGAGTTTGGCATTTGTTAATTCATTATAAAAATGGTGAATTAGATTAGAAAGTATATTTATATAAAATTAGGGTTTATGGCTTAGTTTGATTAGGATTACGTCATTAGACTTATCCAACAATCACAAGACAAGAAAGGTCTACTCACTCTTGATCATCGTAGCCATAGAAGAGGAGAAGAAGAACATAAAATAAATAACAAGAAAGTAAAAGAAGAACTTTTATTAAGAAAGACAATTGTCACTATTGAATTCCAAGAACAAAAAATTATTTGTTGTGATAACTAGCTACTTTATTTATAGTTTACAATGACTTAAGCCCTAAGAAATATAACAATAGAATGTTCCACAAGAAACTATGGGCTTTTAGGTCAGAAGTAAACTAATAGGTAGCTTGTTCGGGAAGCAAAAGCAGCAAAAGAGCACTCTGAAGGTTGGCACGGCCGTGCTGCTGGTGGCACGGGTCGTGCCATGTCTCTGACTTTGGGGAGTGACATATTTTTGTCCCATATTTCGTATTTTCATCCTGAATCAGCTCCTAATCCTCTTTCTTTTACTCCAAGACTAAATCTTTACACATTTGTTCCTGAAATATAATAATTTGCAATTGAAGTAAAATAATTCTAAAAGAAAATAATATTTAAATAAAACTAAATCAAATCTAAATAAAATAGACTCAAATAACATATTAAAAACACTAATTTATTGACTCATCATCTATCATAGGCCGTTTTTCTTGGCCTGACCTGACCTATTTAAAAGCCTGGACTGACCTGAAAGCCTACTTCCAGACCTACTTTACATTAAGGCCATCAAATAGTTATTTGGCCTACTAAATAGGCTAATCAAGTCTTAAAGCCTACTTAAAAGCCTATTTCAGTACAAGTAAATTTTAACTAGATTAAAGCCTATTTAAAAGCCTATCACAACAAAAGCCTATTAAGGGACTAATAGATAGAGAAAAAGGTGTTTATATTTTTAATGTATGCAATTATTTTAATATAAAAAACATTTTTTAATAAATAGCTATTAATAGGCCGGCCTATTAGCCTAGGCCTATCTACTAAACAGGCCAGGCCAAAACAGGCCAAGCCGTAGGCTCCTGTAGGCCGATCATTAATCATTGATCACTCATCTTGTCTTGTTACTTAGTTGACTCTCTGCATGTGCTTTGTAAAACATAGATAGATACTCAGTCCCACATCGACTACATTGCAAGCTCACAAAGCCAAACTATAATATAAATAAGTGAACAACATGAGGCAAAAGTAGAACAATCTCTTTGTACTTCATCAAATGCACTGCACATTGTGGGTCATTCACGTTGTGCATCAAGTGTACTACACTAGTTTAAAGTTTTTGGATATGCTTGTGTTTTGGACTAAAAAAAAAATAGTATATGTTTGGTGTGACACTTGCCAGACGAGGACCTTAACAGCTCCGCCCTTGAACATAGGAGAAGATGTTTAATCTAATACCATATTACTTTGATATCATAGAAGAATCGTTGCTGAATAATCTCATCTCATTGATGAGTGAATACAAAAAATACAATGAAGTGGTTTTTATAGAATAGCAAACCCCAGATGAGGATTTCTTCTTTTTCTTTTAAAAGAAAAAACTCCAGACGAGGATAAGAAGCAAGCTAACCAACTTGAATGATTTATCCTCTGTAACAAACTAAATGTAATTGAAATCAATTAAAGAACCTAAACAATCCTCTAAAAAAAAAAACTAAACAATAGTAATAGAACGGTTGACTAAGTCTAACTCTAATAAAGATCATGATATATTTGGGGATAGAATAGAAAAACTCACATAATCGTTCGAGATGAAACACACAACAAAAGTATTGCAGTGCTGATTTTATCCATCGATTTGTTGATTTAAATAAATTACCATTACTATAAAAAAGCAAGATAAAATAATTGCAGATTTCTTCAAGATGAGACAATATAATGCCAATGTGCAATCATGTAGTGAAAAACACTCCATGCGCATTTGGAGATAATAATGCATCTAAACCCACAAACGTGACACATGCAAACAAATAGTAAGTACAGTTGAACCATGTTACTACTAATCAAGGACATTCTAATATTCCCATAATTCATAGATTAATCCAATACACGTCTCAAGAAATGTGTATAATATCACGAGAAATAATTAATTGAATATAACTCCAAATCAAAAACATTTAATATCATTTCACTTTTAAACTTTATCATCCATATATGTGTTCAAATGTATTTTATTTACGTTCGTGTCTGCACCCTCCATTGATAATTATAAGCAAATTTTATTTTTTAGTTTCATTTAATTAATGATGTATGTGGTCCACATACATTAATTGAATGAACCTAAAAAATAAAATTTGCTTATAATTAAAAGGCTAAATACTTCTCCGGGTCCTTTATGTTTCATGTTTGTTTTAGATAGATCCTTTAAATTTCTAAGGTTTCAGATAGATCATTTAAGTTTCGAGTCTGTTTCGGATAGATCCTTTAAGTTTATAAGGTTTCAGATAGGTCCTTTAAGTTCGAGTGTGTTTCAGATATATCATTTCTATCAATCTCCGTTAAACTAAAGTTAAAGAACTGCTTTTAGACAAACAATTAAATTAAAAGACGGTTGGATTGATTAAGCCAAAAATTAACTCACAAGCCTGCAAGCTCATTATCCCTCAAAAAAGAAAAAGAAAAGGAAAAAAAGAGAAGCTCAGTATAAAATTGATGGATAAGCTAGCGCAGGGATAACATGACAGCAAATTATAATCTTCACTTACGCTTCAAGGGAGAAACTGTGTCCCACCTTCCATTTTTTCGGTTCAATCCCTTCCTTTTCTTTACGGTTAAACAATTTAAGTGCTTGTAAGGACAAATTAAGATGCTATAAAGTGAAAGTGGTAACTAGATAGTAGATACGATATCTTTGCCATTAACAGGGACGTCATTTATCAAACTAAAATATTTAGCGTGCAATTGATAGCTAAAGTTAAGTAAATTAAGAATATTTGCATGTCTTTTTTTATACAATATTCATAAAGTAGTTATCTTTTAAATAATAAACATGATTTCTCATTTAAAATTGAATGTAAGTAAGATAAGAGAAGCGTGAAGAGGTAGAAGTTAAGAAGGTGTGGAAGTGACGCGCTAGCTAAGAAGAGATAGTGAAGTGATGAAACATCATTATCAAATTCCAATGGGACCAACATCCAAGAAAAACAGACAGACAGACAGACCTATTGTGTTGAGTTGAGACTTAAGACAGATAGCCAGCCTCATTGGGTTTTCCGCAGCTTTTTTTTTAATTTAATAATTACAATTTACAATTCCCCTCTTGTCGTTGCTTCTTTCACTTGTCTGTCTTCAAAGCTTCAACAACAACAACACAATCATCATGCTCTTTTCTGAATGAATCTGTGACACTGCTTCTTTTTTTTGTTCCCAGCTCGTACTATAGGAACCACACAACAACCGTTTTTGTAGCTATTGAAACAAACTTACTAGATGACAACTTTTTTATGTTTATCCACCAACAATTCCTTACTAGGATCTACCATGTTCATCATTTTTACTTTCGGTGTTGTCCCATCTTTTACTCCTTCTTCTACCTACAATGCCATTCCTTCTTCACATCCTCGATAGACATTATCTTGTATGGGTTGAAGAATGTGGGTTTCCAAGTTTCTTGAGATCTTGGAATCTTGTCCTTGATTCTTTTCAACATTTTACTGTTTTTTCAAAACATCTTTGGTGGTCAAAATGCAATCAGGTGAGTTTTACTTTGCTTTACCCTTTTTCTTTTTCATCAAAATGTACCAAATTTGTGATTTGGATTGCAATGCTATCTGTGTTTGTGTTATTCTCTAGAATCAATTTGCTTTTCACTGAGTCACTATGCATTAGGCAAAATATAAATTCTTAATATAGTATCATAGCTTGTCCATTGCATTCGGTTGAGGGGGGGGTTGTCTTCCCTTTTTCCTGTTTATTGTACGTAGTATTACCGTGTGATGAATGAAAGTTTTTCATACACCAACAATGAATATTTTGGGATATGACAACAACAAAATGTAGACTAAATTGAGTAAGAAAACATCAGGATTGAAATGGAGCAAAATGTAGACCTACATTAGGTCACTTAGTATCATGTACTAGATTTTAATTGAGTAATAAGATCAGTTCATAGACTAACAAAATAAAATTGGTTTATTCTTTCCCATTAGTTGAGTACAGTACTGTTTTGTATCAAAAGGAATGGATTTTTTTTTTTATTGTTGGTATTCAAGTGTGAATGGTATTCCTACATTGACTATGATTGAGTTTGATAATGGATATGTTTTTTCAAACTGGGCATTTATCCAAGTCCCACGTTAAGTAGTGTGAAGAGTGATTATAAATATTGTGAGTTTTCTTCAGCACAATAACTTTAGTCTTTTGGATGTGCTTTGGCTAGTTGTGTGTCACGAGAGAGTGCAATTTTGTCCATGCAAAAATTATATCAGAAACCTTGCAATTTTCTCCTTGTAAAAATTACATGTTGAGTAATAAAATATTTTGTTGAGAAATTGTAGATGTAGGTATGAAGTGTTGAATCACAACCAATTCGTGAGTTGTATTTTTGTTTCTTTTGTGGGTGTCCTTACGCTCATGTAGAAATTTCCTTCTGTTGCTCCTAGACGATGCTCTTCTGGACTCTCCAAATTGGATGGAAATGTGTGTGTTGAGCAACATATAAGTGAGGTGGACCCATATACCGAATGCCTTAAGGTTTTGTGTGAAGATGTGGTGTCCAAGTCACTTCTGTGGTTGCTCTCGGCTCAATGCGATGATCACCCGAGCCCCCTCATGACCCAACAGTAGTATGGTAGCAAGTTTATTACACAACTATGTATCACCGAAACACCTTTTTTCTTCCTCCCTTTTGCATTTACGGATGAAGGTTTTGGGTTAAGGTATGGTGCCCAATTCACACGTGTGGTTGCTTAAAGCCACTGTGATGATCCCCCGGTGTTTTTAGGCTCTCCTCATGGCTCATGACCCAAAAAGTATCAGAGCCCTTGTCGGCTTGGTGGAGGAGTGCGATTCTGGTGTTTGCATCTAGTATAGTGATTTGAGATATTCACACTTGTGGAAGAGTTTATTGGTATTCAAGTTTCTCCAGGACTCCCCAAGACTATTGGTAAGAGGGGATAAATTCAACCAACAGAACATAGGGGAGAATGTATACCAGGGTTATCTGAAGTAAAAAATGTATCTACAACCTTAACATTTTAGTTCCTCCAACTTGTGAGGAATAAAGATGAAAGATATCTTATTCTTTATCTCACTCTAAATATGTGTGTGTAATTATGTATGTACTATGTTCCATGTAAATATTGTATTAGAGAAAATGTATTCATCACTCTGGCACCTCAAGACTCAAGCTGAATGATTAGTATTAATAGTCAGTGTTCCCAAATATAGTCTTTCTTTTTATTGTGTATTTGGGACATGAAACAGTGCTAATAGGATTTAGAGATATAGACTGTATTGCTTTAAGAAAATGCTCAATTATTTACTTAATCGCGACATATTTATATATAAAGACTCATCTAATGCACGGCCTTTATAATCACATGAATCAGGTTTTTTGCAAAATGGAATGGATTCATCGCCTGGAAAAAGTCAGGATGGAAGTTTCAGGAAGTCTAGCTCTGGTTTGTACTAATGTCCTCCTCCCTCCCTCCCCCACAAGAACAATATTTGCTGATAAATAGTTGTAACTAATTTTTATTTTTATGAATATATATTATATAACATAGTTTTCTTATATGCCAGTTATTTCTGCTAGTACCGTCTCTGGGGCGTCAGGGTTGAGCAAATTTGTTCCCATTTCAAGAAGAGCGTTAAAGGGACTCAAGGAATATGGAAGAAAACTGGTTGAGCTTGAGTTATTCACACAATATCTTGAGGAATGGGTCATGGAGAATCTAAATAGTGATTCAGTAGATGGGATGCATGGTTTTAGTTCTCTCTTCACGATTGGTGAGATGCGCAAGCTAGATATGGCGTTGGAGGGGGTTCCATTTCAGCAACTTGTCCGTATGCCCATATTCTCTGAGGTTTCTGAAGAGCTTATAGAAGAGCAGTATCTAGCTGTAGAGGATTTCCTTCATGCGGTTATCATTGGTCTCTGGCGTACTTTTTGGCATAAAAATGGACCGCTACCGTTATGTGTCTCATGTCCCTCTTATCCTGGTTCAAAGTTCAATAGTGTTGAAAAAGCAATATCAAGGGGCAGGCTAAGGGAAATGCGTGGTTTAGGTTTGATATCAAAAACATCTACTGATTCAAAAATTAAATGGGATCAAGTGGTTGAGTTTGCCATATTCAAGCCAGAATTATTGTTGGACAATGCTTTGAGAGTATCAGCCAACACTATTTGTGAAGCTCTCTTTTACGGTTTTCATGTTCTTGTTTCTCGGAGTTTGAGCAAGATTAGTTCCGTCAACAGTGATTCTGTTTTCCTTTTAGTTCTTGATTCTAAGTCTGGAGTGGTGATAAAGTTCAGTGGTGACCTTGGAAAACTTGATTTATCAAACTCAAGCAATCCGTATCTTTCTGTTGCTGAATGGATCAAAACTTATGCCGAAATTTGCATCACCCCGGCTGAACCAATATGGAACCAATTAGGAAATCCAAACTGGGGAGATATAGGAGCTCTGCAGATACTATTGGCAACATTCTACTCCATTGCTCAATGGAATGGACCACCAAGAAAATCAGTCGCCACATTGATCTCAGATCATAGCTTTCGCCTTCAGAAGCGCCGGACAGAATGCTGCATAATCGAAACTGAAAATGCACTTGTGCCTTATTATGATCATCAAGATGGAGAGATTGTTGAAGTTGATCAAAATGATTTATTTTCCAACAACCGACCCTCACGCCTAAAGCTTAAACACGGTGACATAGTAGTCTTGGATGATCCACAACAAGGACAGAGAAGTTTCCAAATTCATGAATATCTGGTACGGGGGAACTATTATCTGTATAGTGCTATATGTTTAGATCACCCCTTGGCGTTACTTTCTTTATATGTCGGCGCACATACATCTAGACTCGAGCCCTCTTGGGAGGATATGAGCCTTTGGTATCAAGTACAACGCCAAACAAAAGTTCTAAACATTTTGAGGAATCAAGGAATCTTGAGCAAATATTTACCCGAAATTGTTGCCTCTGGTAGGATTGTACATTCCGGTTATTGTAACAAAGAAAGTCCAGGAGGAAAATGTGATCATCCATGGTGTGGAACACCAATACTAGTAACATCTCCAGTAGGCGAGCCATTATCATCTGTAGTTTCTAATGAAGGAACATTTTCTGCCGACGGAGCAATGCGCTTGTGCCGAGACTGTCTGGTTGCTCTAAGAAGTGCAGCTATAGCTAATGTCCAACACGGTGATATTTGTCCGGAAAACATAATACGCGTTGTCGAAAAACAAGGCAATATTAGAAACCACCACAATCAAGCAATGTATGTCCCAATATCTTGGGGCCGTGCAGTCTTGGAAGATAGAGACAGCCCTGCTATAAATTTACAATTCTCATCATCTCATGCACTTCAGCATGGGAAGCTTTGTCCTTCATCTGATGCCGAAAGCATTGTCTATATCGTTTATTTTATTACCGGAGGGACTATGAGTCAACAAGATTCTATCGAGTCTGCTTTACAATGGAGAGAGAATAGTTGGGCGAAGCGTTCAATTCAACAACATCTTGGTCAGGTTTCTGCTCTATTGAAAGGTTTTGCGGATTATGTGGATAGTCTTTGTGGAACTCCATATCCTGTTGATTATGATATTTGGTTAACAAGGTTGAATAAGGCAGTGGAAGGTTCAGCTGATAAAGGTAAAATGATTGAAGAAGTAGCGATAACATTGAGATTAGAGGATGCTGCTGAATCTTCAGGAGCTTCTGGTCCTTAACTTGTTTTTGTAAATTGCAATGGTGAATTCATTTGCATATTTTGTTTTTAGGACTTCAGGTTCTTTAGTACTATTGTTTTGGGATCGTCTTCGGCAACGACAAGGTATAATTTTGAGTGTTTTATGGATTTTTTTTACACGATTATTATACTTTAACGACTAAATTCACACTTGTTTCAAGAATTGGCTATTTCTAAAACTTGGTACCATCCATTTCCTTTGACTGATGTTGTGATGAAATGTTATGGTTTATAAACATCAAACAGAAATCTTCTTTAGCAATAGTTACTGCTTTATTTTTTAGCATGTTAATGACTAGTATAAATATCCTCTAAATTGGGTAAGGGCACGTGACTTGTATAATTTTGGGTCCATTCATGGCCACACTACATATGAATTATCATTTCATATAAAACATACAGTGCGCTCTTATTATTAATATTTTGTTTTCAAGTATGACAATAACAAGCATTAGGAGAATATAATGAGACATGTGGGAACAAAAATGTATATAAATTATTTATTAAAAAATACACAAATTTTGAAAAATTCATTGGGAATTTAGAGCTTCTCCACTTGCACACAGCCAATATTGAACAGTGACTTCTTTCACTTGGCACTGGTTAGTTAGTCAACCACCAGTAGTCAACCATGCCTATATTCAAATTTTATCAACTAGTAACTGATTACGAGTTAACTAGTTATTCGTGGCTCATTGTCAACGGGGATTAATCACTTGATTTAAGGGAATACTATAATTTTTGCCTTCTGTTTTAATTTTTTGACTTTTCTTTTCTAAAGAGTACCTTTCCCATCATTATATTTTCTTTTCCCATCTCTTTCATCTTTGAGAATGTGATTTTTTTTTACTGTAAATAAAGAAAGAAACAAATCCTGTAAACAAATAATTGAAACAAAAAATCATATTGTCATTGGGATGGAATTTGTGATCAATAATTGTGACAATTCATACGGGGTCATAAATTATTTTTCTTAAAGGAAATTAATTTTTTTCGCCACTTAATATCGAACAATGTTTGACATAACTAGGAAATTCAAATAAAATGTTTATATCAAGATAAATTCAATTTCCACATAGAAAAGAGAAGGCTGTCCACAAGTTATAGATTAACCTCCTGATTAGGGTTTGAACCCTGACTCCTTTGATTATGATTGTTATTAGCCTCTTCATTAAATTGTGAGATTATAATGTGATAAAGTGCTCATCCACAAAAGATATGGTTTATAAGAATGAGTTATGTCCAATATAAAAATATAATATAATATTAGAGTTTATCGATCAGACTCATCCACAATTTATATCTATGCATAACATGTTAAGCCTAATTAATAGTGTTCGATGTGGGGGAGTGTATCAAAAAGTATTTAAGTTCACCGATTTTGTAATCATTTATGTCTAATATAAAAAGAAAATGCTAAGATATAGTGTCTGTTTGGAAAAACGTTACCCTCACCAAACGTGCATTTGCACAGTAATCAAAACAAATTTGCCTTGATTCTAAGAAGCTAATATTCCTAGCTTCACTACAAACGTAGATTGCCACTGTGATTTTGGTCGAACGTGGAATTTCCACCGCCAAAGCAAACAAATACATACACGTTTAGGGCACATGTTATTGTATAAAAAAATAGAAATTCAACCAATTTATTTCTTAAAAAATGTAGATATTTTTTAAAAAATAAAATAAATACTAGTCATTTGTGGAATCCTTAGCGTACGCTCTTATGACACACTTATAGCAAGATCCAAAGTAAAAACCTTCTATTTAATTGGGCATACTTTCAATCATATTTCAAACAAATGGTTACCAAGGAAAGAGTTAGGCTTCACAATGTGGCGACGATATTTAATGTTCGATACCGTCTCAAATGATTACCTTTAATGGATAAAATCCAACAACAACAACAATCAAGTCTCATCCCACTGGATGAAAACTAAGAGAAATCAAAATAAAATATTGAAACAAAAAATTATCCAAAATTTTGTCAAAAACTATTTGCAAGTTATTGTTAACTAACACAACAGTCGCAACATTACAATATTTATGAGCCGAATCAGCTTAACTCTAGCAACTTCTATATTTTCCAACCCAAAAAAACAAGCTAACTAATTATAAACTATTAAGTTCTAAATATTCATGGGTCTGTAAAATCTATACATATTATTATCGGTGACATTTGTAGCAACAGTGTTACCTATGGCTTTGTTGCAGCAACACACTTGGTTGCTTTGAAACCCTAGACCATAACAAAGACACAAACCGTGATTAGTAGTAACCTTTGTTTCTTGTTGCTCATCACCTTGTAGTGGTTGCAATTTCAATTTTTCATCGTTAACTTGAGGATGTGAGGATGGAAGACCAATGGAAAGGTCCAAATTAAGTTGATGATGACATGCTTCCTCGGAGCTAACACCGCTACTGTTATTTGAATTTGAATCTTCACAGACCAACTTGGTTCCATTAATCTTTGCATTGGCATAGCCACTCACTAACTGAAAATTGTTTTTGTTGCTGTTGCTGCTAATAATGCTAATATCATCGATGATCATATTCTTGATGTTGCTTGTGGGAATTTGAGATATTGACACTGCAGCATTAGCTGGTGGAATTATGGTGGTGGATGCCGTTGAGTCGTTAAGTGGCCGATGAGTCTGAGGGTCGACTCCACGGCTGTAGAGTTTTCGCTTGATGTGAGTGTTCCAGTAATTCTTGATCTCATTATCTGTTCTTCCTGGTAATCTAGCAGCTATTAACGACCATCTGCAAAATCATAAATTAAGTGCTTGAGTTAGGAATTTAGGTCACACGAAAGAATTTAACAGAGAGGTAGAGAGTTCAAACTCTTACTACCAACATAAGAAGATATCGACAACTAATATTTGTTTCTTAAAAAAAGGGTGTAACAAGAGAGAAAAACGTTGTTTTGAAAAATTGTGAGTAGTTTATTCAACAAAAAATACCAATAAGCTACATGAATAAATTTTCAAATGGTATTCACAAATTAATTTTACATCATTTGCAAATTTACTTACCTAACTAATTTTTTTAAGGGCAACCGGGCAACGAAAAAAAACATACGGGAATTAATCATGAGATGATGAATTGATGAACAAATATAAATTAGTTGTTTAACATTGAGAATATTTTAATGTAAGTTTTTTTTTTGTGAAAGAATTATAATGTAAGTTTATATCACTTGGAAAGATCAACATATCGATCATATATATAAATTAAATGTGTATTTTCACTGTATATGTTGTGATACTAAACAAATTATAAATGGAGGGGATATTATATATATGTTGTGTTCATACTTGTTTCCAAGTAAGCTGTGGAGGTTAATGATAAGATCATCTTCTTGTTCAGTGAAGTTTCCTCTCTTGAGATCAGGTCTGAGGTAATTTATCCATCTCAATCTGCAACTCTTGCCACATCTTAGCAAGCCTGTAATGATCACAACCATATATATATTGATTTAAAATCCTATATATCTATAAGAAATGGAATTGAGTGTACATTTAATTAATTTGTTGTAGCTATATATATATATATATA
>Ga0315915_1000145_pt1 | contig 55943 bp, 36 predicted proteins | sample MpolbnodulesMG_FD_207738 | JGI IMG/M metagenome (GOLD analysis project Ga0315915, IMG submission 207738) | Medicago polymorpha root nodule microbial communities from Los Angeles, California, United States - branched nodules | ecosystem: Host-associated > Plants > Roots > Nodule | place: USA... | reverse complement strand
GTTCTAGTGGATCGATATGCGGGTAACGTTGCTGAGACCAACTGTAGATATAATCAACAGTCTGATTCCGCCAGAAGATCGTGATTAGGTAGGGAATGCACCTTCCAACTACAACAATTATCTTCCTCTGGATGGAGTAATTCAAACTTGTTGACACGACTCTAGTATTCGACCGACATTTCTACTTTTCCATTCAAAAGATTAAATTCTTGTTAGGCTTGTTTAAATGAAGGTATTGAAGTGTCAGGGAATGGACCTTATTCTTTTGACACTTGAATACCGTCATTTAAACCAAGACTAACAAAAATTTAATCTTTTGAATGAAACTGTATAAATGTCGGTCGAATGCTGGAGTCTTGTTGCTTAGCAAGTTTGAATTTACCCCATTTAGAGGCAAGATAATTATTATAGTTGGAAGGTACATTCCCGAATGTAATGTAATGTAATGACTCATCTATATAATGTAATGTAACTTTTATTTGAATTTATTCAATACACAATTTTTATTCGAATTCACGCTGAATTTATTCTAATTCATTTATTTACTTTATTTAATACGTTGTAACATAGGTTATATCTACAATAAATATAGTCAAAAAACGTGAAAAAAAAACTTAACAAAAATGTGCAAAATCAATAAAATTGCATTGAACACCATCCAAAAAACGTGTGTTCTTTAGTTTTGAGCACCGATCAAGGTACGTGAGTTAACTCGCGCACATGCCAGTGGTGCGTGACTTAACTCACGCAGGGGCATTAATGTCCATTCAGCTGGGTGGGAGTGAAAAGTGCAAGGCGAAGAGCAGAAATCAATGATTTAAACCAATAAAAGAGTGAGTATTAGAGAAAGTGTTCAAAAAAGAGTGTCGCTACCATTTTTATTTTTTTTGAAGGAAGTGTTGCTACCAATTTTCTTTTTTGTAATATATCATACATTAATGGTCATGTACACAAATTGGTATAAAAGTGGACTAAAATTGAAAGTTCGGTTAGCAACTTAACTTAGTATCTGAATTTGCAACTATCATTCATTTAGTTCTTAAGTTTTTTGAAATAAAACAATAATTCTTGAATTTCTTCTGCGTCAATCAGTTTCATCCATCAGTTAACATTCTTAAGAAAAATGTTGAAGTATCTTTCCCAAACTTTAAAATAAGTTAAAAAGGACCTTGGTGAAGTTTTGACTAGACTCTATTTCTCGTGTTTACTCAAGGGGAAAGACTAGTAAGTATATGCGGCAGAAGAGAGTTGCGTTTGAATATTATTGCTACCCTGAAATAAAATTAATGTAGAGCTAGGGAAAATATTTATGCATGATTTATAAGGTACCCACAATTGATGGATCAGATACTCTCCCAATTCAAAAGGAACACAACAATTAATGGATGGACTTGATGCATTTTCCTTACCCTTCCATTTTCAAAGGTTCTCTTTTCAGCTTAATATTTGTGAAAAGAAAGGTGTTTGATGGTAACACATGGCTAGCTAGCAATGGTAGATTAATTCTTTTTTTTTTTATGATGACTATTTTTATTATAGGTCAATGTTGAGATCCTAATTTCTATATATATACATTAACCCCTAGCATTTTTATTTTGCTGTCAGGAATTTGATTCTTCCTTTTACAACAATCTAACATAGATTTCTTTAATTAAAGGCCCTTTCTTTTTATGCCACCCACCAATGAAAGTTAAATAAAACTAAAAAAAAATCTCTTTTGGGGCTGGAGCAGGAACAAGCTTCACAAGTATACTGAGCGGTCTAATGTTAAAGTTAAGCTTGGGAGAATTGACCCACTTTTATATAATACATACATTATGTTAAATTTGTTTAATAAATTTCTCACTAAGAAATCCCTCATAATGTTTCTCTACAAAAAAAATCCCTCATAATGTTAAAAAAAAAAATCATGACCATATGGATATTAGGGCAAGAGAATAAAGGAGGGAAAATTTTTGTTTAAAAAAAAAACAAAGGAAGGAAAATTCAACCAAAAAAAGAGGGGACAAAGGAAGGATATATGACAATACTCTAAAGTCAAATCGTGGTCATGTCCTATGTGAGTTGAAATCCTCCGTTTATGAACAATTTCATCTGAAAAGAGATAGATCTATGAAATAAAATAATAATATTATTTTATGCTATGAGTTTACCTCTCTTTAAATAGAAGTGTCCATTAAATGAAGATGATATTGACCCATTATCTATGTAAGAAATTGTAATTAATAAAGGAGAATGTTAAAGAGTGTGTCCCAGACATTAATTTAAACAACCAAAGTAAGTAATTTTTTACAAAAAAAAAAAGTATTTATTACTTGATAAAAAATAACAACTTATGTTTCTAAGATGAAATTAATTTTTTTTTAGGAATTGCTTAACTAATATCCCGAAAACACTAGTTAACAAGAAAAATAACCAACTCCTTAACTAAGGCCAAGCTCAAGTGATTGCTATCACTTAGACACTCAAGAGTTTGAGTAGGAAGTCTAAAGTTCAAATCATGACCACTAATATGTATGCTAGTAACAACTAATATTTATTTGAAAGAAGAAGAAAATGCATTTTTTTTCTTTCTATTATGTACTAGTTTTGAAATTTATGGACATTACATAACCATATGTACTATATTTCAAATTGAACATACCGTAAAAAAAAATAAAAATAGAACATATATATTGCATCATTTAGGCCACAAGGAAACATAGAAGTACCACACTTGTGTCACATGACAAGATAGTACAAATGCTCAACTCACGATTAAAATTGCATCAACTAAGAAGCCAGTTGTGGAATTTCAGTGCTTGACTATAGGACCGTTCCTTATTCTAAGTTATGAATTTTGAAGGGACAAAATAATTAGCTAGCTTTGAGCAACATGGTAGTGAGTGTAAGTGGAGGAGTTTATCCTTGGAATATACCCCTCGTGACTCTAATGTATCATCGTAGTTCTATAGATTTAATGATGTCCATATTGATTCAATTTCGGTTTCCCAAAATAACACCATTGCTCATCCACTAGAAGTCAACATGGAGGATATTCAAAGCATAAATGCTTGCATTTTGTGCCATTAAAACCGTAGTGGTGAAGGCACTCAAAACAGACACCTATGCTCTCATGGTTTTTGTGAAAGTAGCTAGCTACTATAGGACTTTTATGTTAAGTTCTTATTATGAACTGAATTCTAGATGGTTACAGCTATAAGAGCCCTTAAATTTAAACATAAGGGCTTTCACGACTGCAAATGCACTTATAAACTTACATTTGATTTTTAAAAAAAAATGTGTTCATGCAAATTTAAAGATCAAAGTGATGTACTTTTGTTGACGATGCCAAATTAGTTTTAATTTGTCACCGACATATAATCATTTTGTTTTCTTAACTTTTTTTTTCTTCCACTCTTTTGGAGATGAAAGGAAGATTAGACATTAGTTGCTCTAAATTAACATAATAATATTAATGGGTGATATGGAAAGTGCAACTCATGTTTTAATTATTCTAAGTGGGTGTTTGGTAGAGCGGTAACGAAAATTGATTTTGATAGAATTGATTCTGAGAAAATTGATTTTAGTTAAAAGTAAGTTAAACTGAATTGATTTATGTTTGGATACACTAACATAAAAGTGATTCTTATAAGTTAATGTTGTTTGGATAGTTTGAATCAAAATTGATTCTGAATGTGCAATGATGAAATTATCCTTTTAATTGTAGTATTTTTTAGAGCACTTTTAATTATTTAAACATGTTTTTTTTTCAAACCCATTAAACTTATGTTGAATAATTAAATCTAGTACAATCGCATAAAATTAGTAAAAAATTATTATTTGTTCACAAGTTAATTTGAAATTAATATGGATTTATAAGAGTTCTTTTTTGTTTGAAAGAGTTTTTTTTAATATAAAAAACATTATAGGATAGCTTGATATATTGTAAAAAAATTAATTAAAAAAATATGCCGTAAAGAAAAGGAGGTTAGCCTGCCAACTCGGTGAATGACTCACCCACTCGCTGTGAAAATTGAATTGAGATAAAATAGAAACAATCAATTTCTAATTCCTTCCCTGCATCAGCTTGTTCATAAGGATGAAAGCCAAACATGAAAGTTTTCTGTCAAACCGCGTTTACAGCTCCAAACCCAGCTTTCTGATTGAATGAATAGTGCTGCTGGGTCAACTCAATCTCATCTTTTTTGTGTGCGTTTAGTTTTGTAGTGAGGAAAATTAAATGAATTGATTTGGATTAAAATAAAAATAACTTTAAGGTAAAATAAGTAGAACAATGCATGTAAGTCCATAAATTAATCTTAGAATAAAAAACTCTAAATTCTACGTCGTTTTCCACTTTGAAGTATATGTACAATGCACATCATTTTGTTTGCTCGAAGATATAATGAATACCAAAATTTGTTCGTGGTGACTGGTGATGATGAGATTGACAATTCTATGAAAATGCTACTCTATTTATTATATTTTCTAGCTCGTTCTGAATTAGCAAGTCAATTGGAATTCAGAAGTTGACTTATAATTGAGATGTGGAATCTATGACGAGTCCCACTTTGACCAGTTAGGGTGCATACTGTGCCAAATGTGGGTGTGTTTGTAAGTACATTGTGCTAATTAATGAAACAGAAGAAAAAATTCACTTTTTTCTGTCACTCGTCTTGATGTTATGATATAATTTATTTTGTTTATACTATTGGGTTTTATTGTGTATATTTTCACTTCATTTGGTGATAATTCTTATAACTGGTTAGTTCATAGTGCTACTAGGAGAACTATCGGTTGTACCTAACCTATTATTTTATTTAGTGTATTTTTTTCTATGGACTAGTTATTGTGATTTTTATTCTTTCTAGAAAAATTACATTCAAGTATCCACACAAAAATTATATATAATTAACGAGTTTTGAAATATTTAGATACTCATGATCGTTTAAACATATCTTTCATCTTTATATTTGTATAATATCTTCTAAGTCCTACCACCAGGACATAGTATGTCTGTTACAAATTTTTATTATTCTTAAAATACCTTTATATTTTAAACATGTTAATTTTTTATTCAGCTTTTCATTTTTAAAAAAATTGTGGCAAATGAATAAAAAACACTTAAAAAGTTTGTTTGAGGCAACACTTAAAGTTTTTTTTAAAAAAAATTATATATCTTTTTTTTTTTAGGGAAAAAAATTTATATATCTAATTAATGGTAATCCCTTGTAATGGACCGATGCAATAGATTTGGCCCTCTCCACTTTATAAAAAAAAATCTTATCCAAATATTTCATACTATTCTCCTGTCACCTACATGATCAATGCTTCAAACTATTTGAGATTGCAAACACGATATTAAACATGCTATTGGTTTCCCACTCTCTGTGGAACCCATATAAATTTTGAGTTTTGACAATCCATTTTAAAGATTTGTGCTTGCGGGGGTAGGGTGACTTCTAGCATGGATATCTGTAACATGTGAACCATGTGTGCCTAGAAGACAAGCCCTTCCAACATATATTGAGGTTCAAAATAAATTTGAAGATGATGTTTTTTTGAAGTTCATAATAGTAATAATAAAATAAATTTTACTTTTTTGTCAATTTTTTTTTACTTTATTTTAATCTTAAATAAAATTGTATTACGTTTTTTATACGAAGTTATCTATTAAACTAATGTACTCAATTTCATTTGATATTTCTTTTGTTATTGATGACAAATTCAATTGATTTAATTTTTGTTGAGTCAATATTAATTTTAGATAATAGGAGTATTTTATTAATTTTAGCGTAATATAAGACATTTTTATCAAGCAAACATTTGTTTTAGGCTTAAATCGATTGTCTTGGTGGTCTTACCTTTTAACGAGACATGCATTAAGCGGTTGATGAGTAAACCATGATTAAGGGCTCATAGATTAAAAGTTAATGTGATTGAGTTAGACGTCACTATTTTAGATCACACATTCATATTATCATCTATCTCTCTCTCTCTCGCACACACATAATGCCTAAAATTTGCTCAAAACATCAACGATGATTGACATTGCCTTTCAAAATTAGAAGTTCACAATTATCTTTGTCTTTACATTTGAAACGATGGCCTAATTGATGCTGGTTTAACCAAAAGAAAAAAATAATATAAATTGTATGTTGAAGTATACATACATTTCCCTAATATTTTTTGTTGAATAGACACCGATAAGGCCACAATCTCAATCGTTGCACGAGGAAGAATCACAATATAGAAACATTTATGTCGTTGCGGTGTTTTAGACCATTTTTTAAGTATTTCCCCATTGTGGACCACCTATAAGGTGGCAAGCCACCGTAAAGCATGTACCAAATCTATTTGAGAAGTTATTGCATAGAATGTGTGGTCTTATCTTCTAATTTTGTTATATCTTTCGAAGAGATTTTTTTCCCACCCTTCATGCTCCTCACGCCTCTTGGAAATTTTGAAATCACCCTCCAAATTTTTGGATTATATAATATGATTTTTTTTTATTCTACAAATGCAAAAAATTAGCCACAGTCGTTTTAGCCATAGTTGAACCATTGTTAAACTGCTTATTTATTTCTACATGTTTTTTTTTACAATTCAAATTTTAAAATTTGAATAAAACAAACACTTCAGATTCTAGAATTCGAGCACCCCTTTACATGATTCGAACCCCTCTCGTGTCAAATAAATCATGAGAAATAATGTGAAATTTAATTTTGACACAAGAGAGGTTTGAAGCATGTAAAATGAGTGTTCGGATTCTAAAATTTGAATATTTAAAAATCCTTGTTTTCTCTTTGCAATCCAAAATCAGAATGTTCAAAAGCAATTTTCCGCAGTTCAACTGTGGCTAATTTTCTGTCTTTGTAGAATCCAGAAAAAACCTATTACAGATTACATAATCCAAAAATTTAGTGGACATTTTCTAAATTTTAAAGGACATTCAAGAAGCATGGAGGGTGAGAAAAGAAACGCTCTCTTTCAAAACACTTGGTGATAAATCTACCCAATATGGAAAAAAGAGCCCAAACTTTTTACTAGCATGAAGCCCAGACCAAATTTTTAGGTGCTTTATAAAACCTTTTTTTGTCAAACCTCGAGTTCTTAGGGAAAAAAAACCCCAATAATCTGAAGTTTAGCATGAAAGAAAGTAAAGTCAGACTAATAATTGTTTTATTTAAAAATCAAGTTTAGAGCATAAATATCGCCTGCAAATTGCCGTGTCCTCGCATTTCCCTATAGCACTCTGTCAGCTTTTTAATTGGCACTGTGGCAATGCATTGCTACGGTAGTTTTTCAGTTTTCTTTGATAAAAATAATATAAAATATAAATGTAAGAGATATTGTGATGTTTGATGGGACCCGTTTTAAAATTTTAGATGAGTGGTATGGATATTTATAAAATGTGGTTGAGTGATTTAAATAATTGAAAATTGTAAATTAATATAATGTATTATGTGGGACCCATTTATACCACCCATATGGATGACATGGATGTGGATGCTCTTAGATTCTCTTGACTAATTTGTTTTTAATGTAACTCATTAACCACTTATGCCAAATTGTTTGATTAATTATATGACACAAATAGCCTTTGTTTGTCGATACAAATTTTTGAACTTACAGTCTCCATGCTTAAATGACCAAAATAAATTTGCGGTATTAATTTTTTCCTGTAGCTTCTTTTTATCAGCTTATAATTTTTTTAAGTATATATTTCTCTGTCATTTTCAATTTATCAACTCGTTCAATAATTTCCTAAAACAAACTGGTTCAATAGTCATTAAAAAAACCTAGTTCAATAATTAATTTTATTCAACATTGTAACTTCTTTTTGGTGGATAGATGAGATGACAAAGTCATCATAAACTTACACACATAAAGTGGAAGTATCGGGGTTCGAACCTAGTCATGACGTCCAACCTAACAATTTCGACATTTTTGCCAGTTGAGCTAGACTTATGGGACCAACTCTATAAATTCAATTCACTATAAGCTATATAGCTAGGTATCAGACATCAATTAGGTTTTTCTTTTAATTATTAGATACATTTTTGTTTGATGAGTGTGGCAATACTTTCATCATTTACATTAAAGAGTGTGAAAAAGTTAAAGTAGATGATAAATGTGGTTTTAGGTGCGACTCTTTCCTCCAATGTGAAAAAGTTAAAAAGTGAGATGATAAAAATGAGTTCAGAACCTCTCCATTTATAAAAATAAATGAAAGATGCAATTTGGAGAGAAATAGATAAAAAAATAAATGATGAGTCCTATCATTAAGTGAGTCACATCATCATTAATTATTTTTTTACTTTTATGTGTTTTTATCTCTTTAAATAGAGGAAATGGAGATGGAAATAAATGGAGAGTATCTTGACTCGATAAAAATGGTTTTAGATTAACCTTTTAGATTCACCTCCAATAAATACTGGTACAAATTAACATTGATTGTAGCTTTGTCAAAAAGAAAACATTGATTGTAGCTCATGCTCAAAAGATTCTAGTTACTTAAAAATTGTTGAATCAAAATTTATTTTGTTAAAAAAAAAAATTTAACCAACAGGGAGATCGTTTTTCAAAATTCATTTTGGTTAGTTTTTGTTAAAAAAAGTTGAATGAAGAGGACTAAGTAATTGACCAATATGTAGATGAATCTTCTTCTAACAAGTCAAAAATAAGTGCAGCAATAAGACAAAAATGGATTTTTCTTACGCGTAAAGTAGCAATACAAATTTGAATAAAACACTTTGCTTCATGATGTCTTGGTTGATATCAAGTAACCATATAATGGATCCCAGATTTAGTCAAATTTAACAATATATGAACTTATTAGCTTAATCTGGACCATGTACTGCTACACGCAACTTTAATCTACGGATGCAAATGCACCGGATGACAAACATCATCCTCTTGGATCATATGGAATAGGAAGAATTTTTTTTCTGTTCCATTTCTTAACTATGAAGCATCCTTAACTATATAAACACAAAATACTTCGACCCAATCCAACCATCTTCAACATTTCTTATAGCATTTGTAAAGAAAGTCACATTTTCTAGCAACCAAGCAATCTTGTCTCGACAATTGAATTTGAGATCACCAAGTTTGAATATGGTGTGTACTTCACTTCTCCCTCTTTGTTTTGAAAAATAAACTCTTTGATTTTATATGCATTGTGTTAGAGTTTAATTTATTGATTTTTTATGATATAAGCACACGTTCGATAAATTTCTGGATCCGATCCCTACTCGTGCATAAATAGTGGGTCAAACATAATTTTATTTTGAATACTTAGCTATAACAAGGCAGTACAATTATGTACATTTTATTTTCAAGCAAAAATTAAATTGTACGTAAAATAAAAATATTTTTGCCAAATTTCACTTTTAAAATTAATAATCTTTTTATCGTTGGAGTTTTGCATGTATGTGGGTCCAGTATACATGAAAACAGACATGTAACATGTTTGTTAAGCTTAAAGAATCATTGCCTACTATTAGCAACTCGTCTCATATATATGATAGTTAACCTTAATATTTTTGGCTAGTCTTGATTGCCATGTACTTAAAGCTGAATGATGAAATGCATCAACTGTGAATTAACTACTCTGCTAATTGCTTCTTATGTTGTTGAATTTGTAGGAACAAACACTATCCCATGCAATTGAGGTATTGTTCTTTTCTAGATTATCTTTTTTTTTTACTTTTATTATTCATTCATTGCTATTTAAATTTTGTTCTTAATAATTTTGCTGTTATTTTTCTTTTTGGTCAGCACGAATTTGTTCAAAAAAGCGAAAGAGTGAAATCTGTTGATCTGCATCCAACTGAGCCATGGTAATTGACTAATACATATTTCTTGCACAATGAAACATATAAATGCTATTATCAAGTTTCCTTTTGCAAATTCTTAGTGTAACATATAAATGTTATTTTATCACAATCACTTACATATAATACTTTTCCCATGCAGGGTTCTACTGGGTTTGTATTCAGGAACTATTTCTATTTGGAACTATCAGACAAAGGTAAACAATTATATTTGAAACTTCAGCTGAAAAATAATGATTTCGCTTACAAATAATTCAGTATTTATTTTTTACATTTATTTATATTTTGTACTATGACAGACTGAAGAGAAGTCTCTCAAAGTTAGTGAATCTCCAGGTAAATGTCACAACTCACGATGTATCAATTTTTTTTCTTCCTAATTCGAGTTATTTTTGTTGTGTTTCTCATTTTTTTCTGTATGGCCTGCAGTGAGAGCAGCGAAGTTCATTGTTCGGGAAAATTGGATTATCGCGGCAACTGATGACAAAATTATCCGTGTCTACAATTCTGAGAAAATGGAAAAGATAATAGAATTTGAGGCACATAAAGATTATATTAGGAGTTTGGCAGTTCATCCTTTTCTACCCTATGTGGTATCAGCTTCTGATGATCAAGTCTTGAAGTTGTGGAATTGGAAGAAAGGTTGGTCTTGTGATGAGACTTTTGAAGGGAACTCACATTATGTGATGCAAGTGGCATTTAATCCCAAGGATCCTTCAACCTTTGCTAGTGCATCCCTTGATGGCACTTTAAAGGTATCTTAACAGAAAATCCTCAACTCCTCGATATCATTGTGGAGTGTCGTGATCAAATGTTGTTGATGCAACTTCTATTGCGTTCGCAAACATCTAAAACCATGCTTCTTACTACATATTTCAAAACTATTAACCAACATTTTGTACCAATTTACTCTTTTTTGTAGATTTGGACTATTGATTCCTCAGCTCCAAATTTTACCTTTGAAGGACACTCGAAAGGAGTGAATTGTGTAGACTATTTTGAAAGCAATGATAAGCAATATCTTTTAAGTGGTTCTGATGATTATACTGCCAAGGTTTGCATATAATTTACTCTTTCTATAGTCTTTTCAACCTTTGACATATTTAATTGTATCCTATACTAAAATCATATTTCAACAGGTATGGGATTATGATTCTAAAAACTGTGTACAAACACTTGAAGGACACAAAAACAATGTTACAGCAATATGTGCTCATCCTGAGATTCCTATAATAATAACTGCTTCAGAGGATTCTACTGTTAAAATATGGGATACTGTCACCTATAGGTATTTCATATTTTCATTAGCTATTGAAAGTTTCTTTGTGTGCATATTTTTTCTTACGTTTTCTTTAGTTAATGATAGTTTCTCAGTAGGTCCTAATATAAAAAAATGTTACTGTATTTAATTAAATTTCTGCTGGTTCACAATTTTTAACAGTTGCTACTAACTATTGTAGGCTTCAAAACACATTGGACTTTGGTCTAGAGAGAGTATGGAGTATTGGCTACAAAAAAGGATCATCTGAGTAATTTTCTAAACTGAATATTCTTTTGACTATTAATCAACAATAGACTCTTGTTTTCTCACATCATTAATTTACAACATATTGTTACTTTATGCAGACTTGCTTTTGGTTGTGACAAAGGATTTATCATTGTTACAGTGAACTCTGCAAGTTGCCAAGTGAAACAAGATTAAATGAGCAAACTACTGCAAAATCTGATATTGGAGGAAGACTACAATAGACCTTATGTTGTTGAATTTACGTTGTGAAATAAGGAGGAATGTTAGTAATATACTAACGCATTCTTTCCAATGCAGTGTGCGTTTATTCTTGGGTGAAATTTGTGAGTCATATTGAATTTAAGGCTCTCACTTCTAATTTGATGAGACTCAAATTAATTTCACCCGATAGTAAACATGTGTTAGAAAGAGTGTGCTAAAAGTTATGTTAATGTTTTTCTAGCAATAATATGACCAACACCTAGTTATGTGTTGAGTTAGGTACAAATAAAAACATGTTATTGTATAGTTCTCTCCAAAATATGTTTGTAAAGTTGAAAGTTTTATAAGTGTAACAATGATAATGTAGTATATGACACTAGCCTAGTGATTTTGTATTGAAGCATATATGGTTAGAGCTATGTCCATAATTCTTATTGGCTATGGGGGAAAACTCATGTACCTTACATTTGTTCTGGTGATGGGTTGATAACATGATGTTGCCTTTGGGAGATACGGTTTTCACTTTGACCTCCCAAATCCAATTTAGATTGTGTGCATTCGGTTGTAATTTGAGTTTTAATACAAGTGTTTAAGTTAGAGGTATGTCCATTATTGACCTGTCTTGTGTTTTTCTTGCGATATTTTTGTTACATTGGGAGCTATTTTTACCTCCCTGATTCTTAAAAACTATTCACACCTTTGAAAGTACGATTTCAAGTGAAAAAATATCTTGTTTTTATCTGAATTTATCAATTAAAAAAAAAAAACAGCGCATTTTCAAATGTGTAATGTTTGATGAATACCTCATCTATTCATTCTATATCTTGGATGAATGTCACATTCATACTTTAAAAGTGGAAATCAAGAAAAGAGAGTAAAAATATGGAGTCCATCCAAAATGTAGTATGAATAGATGATGTGTTGAAGAAATATTACCCTTTCTTACCTAAAAAAAAGAAACATTACCCTTTGTGAATTATCCATCAATTTTTGTTCGTTGAATGTTATCTTTGACCAAAAAATTGTTGTCATGATGACATATTTAAAATCCAAAGTTTTTTTTTGTTATTTTAATCAAAACCTAAAATATTCATCTCAAAATATTTATCATTAATTCAATACAATATTGAAACTATACCCTCTAAATAATTACTATGTATGTATGTGCATATACTCTAAAATTAAGTCTTTTTTTACGGAGCAAAAATCAATTCTTTTTTCTAACAAAACAAAAATGATATTCATTCATTAAAATTAAAAGAATATAATAAATACAACCATACATTCAACATCATTAAAAACAATAAGGATGAATATACGAAAATTTTGTGATAAAATTTAAAACAACATTATTCTTCTCTTTTTTCTAAGACAAAATTAATAGAAAATATATAAATATAATCAAAGTATAAAAAAAAGTTCAAACAATTATTCTAAAATAATTGTACAAATATCATTTTCGTTTTTTCAATACAAAAATTCTATATTTGTTTGGGTTTGTTAGTCAAAGAATCCAAAATTAAAAAAATTGTCTTAAAAATATAAACTGTTTCTTTTGACTAACTAACTATTATACTACTTTTTAATAAAATATTATCTCTTTTAACTGCTTAACGAATGCTCTGGGTAGCCGTTAACCTAATGTATTTTTACATGGCTTGTTAGTTTTTCTACTTTGCCAATCGTTACCAACATCGTACGAACTACGACTTACCCAATCTTCGTTAGATCCATCACACTCACAGCCACAGATCTCCGTACCCATACTACCCCACACAGGATTACAGATCCAGTGGCATTTCCGTAATCTCACTGTAACTCCAAATCTTTCATAACATAACACTGTGATCTCTCTCTTTCTCTTTCCTACAATATATACAAAAACAAAAATTTCATTTCTCTCCCCATTCTCTTCTTCATCACTGAGCTCGCTCCTCCAATTCTTCGCGCTCTGATCTCCAACGATTGATCTTCACAGAGGCTAGTTCAATCTCCAATCTTCAACAATGGTAATCTTCTCATTCGATCTCTTCTCTCTCTCTCTCTCTCTCGCTTCTGCATTCCTATAGATCTGATCTCAATTTTCAATCCATTTCATCATTTCTTCCAATTTCTCAAATGCGAGATTCTTGATTCGCTTAGTTAGGTTTTACTATTTTGATTTCAATGAGATCTACTATGAAACTGCGTAATTGATGAGTTTTTTGTTTTTTGCTTGCATTTTCAGCCTCTCAGACTCGAAATCAAGGTATGTTTGATTTCAATTTTGATTTAGTGTTTAATTGATGTTATTAATTTAATGAAATCACGGTTAGTTTGGATTATGCTGATGTGTTGTTATAATCTTTGATCAGCGTAAGCTTGCGCAGAGATCAGAAAGAGTGAAATGTGTGGATCTACATCCAACTGAACCATGGTAAATAGTGCAATGCTTCACCTTTTACCGCGTTATTTACTTTCTCAAATTAATTATTTAATTTATGATCTTTGAAACTCCAACACCGGACACAACACTGACAAGTCGATAACAGTAGTAATTTGACAAAATATGAGAAAATGAGATAATCGAATGCAATCACGTGTGTTCGTGTTAGCGTTAGATATGGACACATGTCAAACACCAGGCACGTCTTCGATCAAAGTGTGGTTTATGATCCGAAGCTATGTTTATAATTAGGAATATTTGTAATTATTTTCATCATTAGATAATAGATATATCTCAAGTGTGTGTGCCTAGGTTCTACTACGATGGTTTATTGAGATTTAGTCGCTAATAATTAATAGTACTCTTTCTTATATGATGCTATTATTGATTCTTTTTTTAATTTAAAAATTAATTACTCGATGTTACCTTTTGTTAATGCAGGATTTTGGCAAGTTTATACTCTGGAACTGTCTGTATCTGGAACTACCAATCTCAGGTATGTGATTGATTGTTTATAAAATGATGATGCTGTATGTTGTTAAAAATGAAATTCACCTAATTGAGAAATGCAATGTATATTGGCACCCAAGTCAGACACGGGTGCTTGTTGATTGATATTTAAACAAGCTACCTTTTGCATGGTGCCTAAATATTATGTGCTGCCAATTTACGATTGGAGGGACCTATTTATTCATGGTTTCCTTCAAATTTCAAGCAGCTATATTATTAACTGAACCTACAAAATTAATTAGTGGCAGAGCTTACGGAGAAAACATTGAACAATATTAACAAGTAAATTTGTAGTTGTTTCGTAAATGGGTTATTTTTGGTGATCTTTTAGGTTGAAGCATTGCTAAAATTATTTTGTACTTGAAGTAGATGATATTTGGAGTTTTTTCATCAATTCAAATACATAGTTGCCGCAAAATAACCAATGTTCTTTCAGAGTTTCCAAAGAACTGCTAGTAAACAATCTTACTTTAATTAAATTTACAGTCTCCAAGTCTGTGTTTTGGGATAGTAAATTAGTAATATATATCTTAATTCGTGGATTGGTATTAGGAGATGATAGCTTGCGACTCCTGTTTTTTTATTTCAAGTTCTTCTCAAACTTATACTGTAAATGAGGCAGCATTATTTTCTATGGAGTTTTGCTTGTGTAATCAATCAGCACTAATGTTTTTTATGCTATTTCAGACCATGGCCAAATCTTTCGAGGTCACCGAGTTACCAGGTATATGAACCCTTTTTTATCTCACCATTTGCATCTCTTCCTCTTGATGCATTTTGCTTGAAATCTCGATGTATTTGCTTGAAGACATATTTTTACTTATATATTCTTACTCTGAAGACCACCGGGGCTCTTTCACAACATGATTTTGCAGTTAGATCAGCGAAGTTTGTTGCACGCAAACAGTGGGTTGTTGCTGGAGCAGATGATATGTTTATTCGTGTATATAATTACAACACAATGGATAAAGTCAAAGTATTTGAAGCACATACAGATTACATTAGGTGTGTGGCAGTTCATCCCACCCTTCCTTATGTTCTGTCGTCATCTGATGATATGCTCATAAAGCTTTGGGATTGGGAAAAAGGCTGGATTTGTACCCAGATATTCGAAGGACATTCTCATTATGTTATGCAAGTGACATTTAATCCTAAAGACACAAACACCTTTGCCAGTGCGTCTCTTGATCGCACCATAAAGGTATATTTGTGTTCTCTGTTGCCAGTTGTTTCCTTCTTTGAAATTATTTCTATGCTCATACTCATAGTATAATGCATTGGTGCACCTGTTATCTTTTTTCCAGATTTGGAATCTTGGCTCTCCTGATCCCAATTTTACATTGGACGCTCACCAGAAAGGAGTGAATTGCGTTGATTACTTTACAGGCGGTGACAAACCTTATCTAATCACCGGTTCTGACGATCACACTGCAAAGGTTTTGCATAATTTTTTCTCTTCACCTTTTTCTTGTTTTACATGTTTTCATCAGAAAGTATAAAGCCTAAGAACCGTTGGATACAATCAATGGTCAAGATTAAAAAAGCTCAATTAATGGGTCACGTGACCAATGCTTCCTCCCTGCACATGTATGTCCGTATCTCTCTCTTTGAAGGTCAAGATTAAAAAAGCTCATTAATCTGGTGCATTGATTGTAGTCTAACGGTTGTAATTAATAGTCTATTCATTCTGTAATTAGTAGTCGATATATATATTTGTGCATGAATCGTGATAACATCTTTATAAATAATTGAGCAGGTATGGGATTATCAGACCAAAAGTTGTGTCCAGACCCTAGACGGTCACACACACAATGTTTCTGCTGTATGCTTTCATCCTGAACTTCCTATAATCATTACTGGTTCTGAGGACGGTACAGTGCGCATATGGCACTCAACAACTTATAGGTAATTTGAGATGCCTAGATTACCGAGTTGTGAGCTTTATGTTTGATCTATTTGGCATGTTCCTCTTTTTTTTATCCTCCCATTATCCTCATCTCTTGCATGAAATCGAACTATTTGCCTGGGGGTTGACTCTTGACCTTTTAAAATGAGGCTAATATTATGATATTTTGGTTGATGCACTGCTTCTTCATGTTTCTTTTTCGCTGTTTCTGTTATTACATGAAAGGTTTATTTTGGTTACTGCATTGCCTATATTTTGGTTTGAAGTTGAGAACTAACCCATTTCAATGTTTTTTGGTTGTTCAATCTGTGTGCAGGCTCGAGAATACATTGAACTATGGTCTTGAAAGAGTTTGGGCTATTGGATACTTGAAAAGTTCACGTCGGTGAGTATTTCTGTATAGAATTTCTGCAAGTAATATTTGATTCTCATATTTTAGGCCCTTCATAATTTCGAGTGGAAAATAGTGTCAACTGTGCCTGAATAATGAATTTTTGTCATCTTCACTCCTCCCTCATTGCATTAATCACCAATTACTAATACACCCTTCATGCAGGGTTGTGATTGGATATGACGAAGGAACGATTATGGTCAAACTTGGTAGAGAAGTACCTGTAGCTAGTATGGACAACAGTGGAAAAATTATTTGGGCTAAACATAATGAAATTCAGACTGTCAATATAAAGAGCATAGGAGCAGATTTGGAGGTATAGGCTCATTTATACCTCTTGCTTGTGATGTGTGACAAAAAGTGTAAAACTCTACTTTTAGTGACACATGTGAGTACTATGCTTTTTAGGTTGCTGATGGAGAAAGGTTACCTTTGGCTGTTAAGGAGCTGGGTACTTGTGATCTTTACCCACAAGTGAGTCAATATCCTCCTCAATATTTTATGCAATATTCTTTTACACGGCTTTTCTATTTTTATCATTTATGCCTCCATTATTCAACCCTGACAGATTTTAGGAAAGTGTTATATGTACATTATATAGAAATCAGCCATTTTGCTTATTCATCATCACTTTATTATGCAGCACATGACCTGGTTATAGGTTTTATCGTGTAATGTTAATCTACATCAAAATTAACAAGTTAATTGCAGTTGCAGGGAGCTCTGTTTTTTTAGTTGGTAGTTTGGAACTAAGTCTGTAATTTGACCAGTCTCAAAACTATATTTTGAGTAGCGAGTTTTGAAATAAGGGTCATGATAACTTGTGCCCCAGGGCATATGTTAGCATTTCTCTTAAAATAATAGTAATAGCCTTTACTTCTGGTTCAATTTTCAGAGTTATTTGTTTGTTTCATGTGTGGGTGTCTGATTGTTGAGCTACTTTATGCAGAATTTAAAGCACAATCCTAATGGAAGGTTCGTTGTTGTATGTGGAGATGGTGAGTATATTATTTACACTGCACTGGCATGGAGAAACAGATCATTTGGTTCAGCGCTAGAGTTTGCTTGGTCTACGGATGGAGAATATGCTGTCAGAGAAAGTACATCAAAAATTAAAATTTTCAGCAAAAGTTTCCAGGTTTGCACTTTTGATGAACTTTATTTTTCTTTTATCTTGTATCATGTTTAATGAAAATGGTGATGAGAACCAATAAATTGCACCTATGCTCTTGTACTAGATTCTACCATTTTTGTACTGTGTTAAGTACCCCATGGCTGATGAAGTCATGAGAGGAAAAAAAAATTAAGAGGGGATGAGAGGCAAATGGAAGAAGGAGAAATTAGGCAGTAACAATCTTGCTGATATGCCAAGGGGTGTGGGAATGGATAGCAGACATGGGGGAGCAACAACAAAATGGAGAGGAGGATCCTAGTGTATTCAGTCATTGAGTAAGGAAATATGGGCCTTTGGGCGGAGAGGAATCAGTCCCATGAAAGTGCTGGTGGATCTCTATCATTCTTTTTTCTATTTCTACTCTTTTCCATAGCTGTACAGGTCTGTTCATGGACAGTTGACATATATCCCACTCATATAGCAATAGTGATTATAGTCAGAGTAATTCTATTAAATTATTGCTCTATTTATTGGTCATATAACACTGTTTATGACAAAGAGCATGAATATGTGAACTTGGCTATTAATTTTCCTTAAGGAAATCTCTATGTCTGTAGAATATGCCCCCATTACATTTCATTTTTCTTTATTGCCTGGCTTGGTTCTCACTCTTGACAGCGCACAAAAAATTTATTCTGATTGTTATAACTCTTGTAATCGGAAACATGCTATATGGAAGATTTAATAGGAGTTTAAATAATTGGTATTTCAGGAAAAGAAGAGTGTACGACCAACATTTTCAGCCGAGCGGATATTTGGCGGCACTTTACTGGCAATATGTTCGAATGATTTCATCTGCTTTTATGATTGGGCTGAATGCAGGTTGATTTACCGCATTGATGTCAATGTGAAAGTAAGTGCTTTGATTAGGTGACATCTAGTTCTACCTTTTCTCTCTCCTTTTTCAGTGTTTGATTTAATTTGTCAATGTGTTAGAACCTCTACTGGGCTGATAGTGGCGATCTAGTAACAATTGCTAGTGATACATCATTCTACATCCTGAAGTACAATGTGAGGATTCTTGAGAACTTAATCATTTTCTTATAGTTTTTGGCCTGTTTTTGCTGAGTGGATATTTGACTGATCATTACTGATGAGCTTTGTAATCATTTTGATTTCCACTGGTGCAGCGTGATGTAGTTGCATCCCATATAGATAGTGGAAGACCAGTAGATGAGGAAGGTGTTGAAGATGCTTTTGAGCTCCTTCATGAAATGAATGAACGTGTAAGGACGGGTATCTGGGTTGGGGATTGCTTTATCTACAACAATTCCTCTTGGAGACTTAATTACTGTGTTGGTGGAGAGGTATTAACTTGTATTTCTTCTTTGAAAAAAATGCATTTTTTTAGTACCGGAGTCATTAAATCTATTGTTGCAATATTATGAGTTTAGGTAACTACAATGTTCCATTTGGACCGCCCTATGTACTTGTTGGGATATCTTGCAAACCAAAGTCGAGTGTTTTTGATTGACAAAGAATTTAAGTAAGTGGACTGTTTGTTCAATTAATCAAAATACCCAGTTGCAGTAATCTGAACTGTTTATTTATTTTTATTGATTGTTTCTCTTAGTGTTGTGGGATACACACTGCTTTTGAGCTTGATTGAGTACAAGACACTTGTGATGCGTGGTGATTTGGAAAGGGCCAACGAAGTTCTACCATCAATTCCCAAAGAGCATCATAACAGGTAGGAATTCATATTATACTATAGGATAATAATTAATTTCTTTTCATCGTGCGGAAATATGATTATTCTGTTTTAGAAAAAGCTTTTTGCAACACACTTGGACTTCATAAAGTTCTCAATATCTAGATAACGTTCATGTATAAGTATTAGTAAATGTCATTCCCCTCAATTTATATTTTTCTCCAAGTAAGTGTGGTTACTAGATATCAACCTGCTGGGGAATGGAAGTTTATCTTTTATAGCTGACCAAAGAATCTGTCAGACTCTTAATTTTGTACGGACAGTTATTATATCTATTCTTAACTTTGTACCGTCTTCTTACTTGTCCATCATATATATTTACTTGTAATATTTATGATATCAACGCATAATCTTACATGAACAACTGTTGCACTTGCACATAGATTTGCTTGTTGCTTTGGTTTAGAATCTTGTTCTCTTGATCATCTAGTGTTATTGAACTTCCGAGTTCAGTTTCAGATCTACAGTTTGGCCATATGTTATCAGCATCATAATTGAAATACTTGATTTTATGACAGTGTTGCTCGATTCCTGGAATCACGGGGGATGATAGAGGATGCTCTTGTAGTAGCTACAGACCCTGACTACAGATTTGATCTAGCAATACAGCTTGGTAGATTAGAAGTTGCCAAGGTATGTTCATTTAATGTCTGTAGGGAGATTTAGCTTCAGAAGTAAACTTTGTTAACTTGGGTATCTAATATCTTCATCTCTCTTTATGAGTTTGATTTGTCATTTTATATCATAGGTAATATTTGGTCTCTTTCCTTGCAGGGAATTGCGCTAGAGGTGCAGAGTGAGTCTAAATGGAAGCAGTTGGGAGAATTAGCTATGTCTTCTGGAAAGGTGTATTTTTATATGATTTAAATCTTCAACTTTAGTAATTTTTCCAACACTTAAGCTTGATTTCTGTCCTAAATGTCCATGTCCTAATATTTTATGAAGTGAGTGCCTTGATGATGTACTGCTGAACATGATCACGTGCATTGTGTGCACAATAAATACAGTCCTTATGGGGCTTTTAAGATGCAAAAGACTACAAATGTTTAGTTATGGCCAAATTAAGATTTGTTTTGTTGCATGTTTGAATTGTTTAGTTAGGAGCATGTTAGATTCTGAGATGTACTACTGCTGAACATGATCATGTGCATTGTACACCTGATGGATAATAGTCCTTATTGGGGCTTTTGAGATGCAAAAAACTACATAGGTTTAAGTTATGGCCAAAATAAGATTTGTTTTGTTGCATGTTAGAAGTTCAGGTCAGGAGCATGCTAGACTCCGATTCTTGTGTATAATTAGGATGTTAAATGTTTTATTTGTCAAAATTAGTAGTAATTTTGCAAACTAGTCTGGTAATATCTAATCATAATTCTTGTTGGGTATTTCTCTTGTCCTGGTGGAGCTCACTATATTTTCCATGTTGCAGTTGCAAATGGCCGAGGAATGTTTGAATCATGCAATGGATTTGAGCGGGTTGTTACTGCTATATTCTTCTTTTGGAGATGCTGAAGGAATTTCAAAACTTGCAACCCTTGCTAAGGAGCAAGGGAAGAACAATGTTGCATTCCTTTGCTTATTTATGTTGGGTAAACTCGAAGACTGCCTTCAACTATTGATAGAAAGGTAATCTAGAATTCTGACATTGCTGGTAGGGTGGGTGGATTGACCAGACTGGAATCATATTTATAGCCAAGTTGTGCTTTTTGCAGCAATCGAATTCCAGAGGCAGCTTTAATGGCTCGATCTTATCTCCCAAGTAAGGTCCCAGAGATAGTGGCAATTTGGCGTAAAGATCTCAATAAGGTAATGTCTGGTTCAGGTATAGGGTATTTGCTTTATGATAGAACTTCCTGATTTTGTGTGTGTGCATGATATTGCAGGAATCCAAATCCTTTAGGGTATTTTGGATTCAAGTAATCTTTTTTTATGTAAAAGTTTCAAGTCATCTAAACACATTCCCCATAATATATGGGTAGAAAATATGCATTCCAATGTGTGTTACTATGTTACAAAATTTTTCTTGTGCATAAAAGATTTCCTGGAAAGAAATAACTTACACAACCCATGATTTTATTCTCAAAGGAGGGTTGGGAAAAAAATTCCCATGAGATCGGAATGAAATATATGTGTAACTTGTGTCTATACCACACTCCTACAACTAAGTCCCGGGAATGTTACACATGTTAGCCAAAAAAAAAAAAATGTAACCCAAGAATAGGATTCCCAACATTATATTCTAGTGAGTTATTCCCGGGAACAAATTAACATAACATGAAACAACGTCCCCTTATAGTTCCAAAAATACTGCACACTCCTTCAGTTAAAAACCCAAAGAATAGATTCAACATTCAGTCATATTTGATTTCAAATATTTAATCGTAAAATAAACTGGTTTCAATATTTAATTGTGAAATAAATAAATAGATACACATTCAATTATATTTTGTTTCAATATTTTATCATAAATTAAATGTTGTCAGGAGCCAAGAACCTCTGAATTTTTTTGTTTATATAAAAAATCCTGACCAGATACTCAATTTTTTTCCTTGGTTAGTCTTATCAGGTTGATAAATTGTTGTGGATTAAATAGAGTATATTTGAGTGCAGGTTAATCCAAAAGCTGCTGAATCATTGGCTGATCCAGAGGAATATCCAAATTTGTTTGAAGATTGGCAAGTTGCACTTGCTGTTGAATCTAAAGCTGCAGAAACAAGGTCAGTGTGGAGAACACTTATTTTCTTGCAGCTTTGACTGTTTTTATGTTGGTGTTTTGTATGCAATACATCTCTAATAATGTTTACTTACTTTAATTTTGATATTTCTGTTTTAGGAATGTTTACCCTCCAGCAGAGCAGTATATCAACCATGCTGACAAATCACATGTTACCCTTGTCGAAGCTTTCAGAAACATGCAGATTGAAGAGGAGGAGCCTCTTGAGAATGGAGACTCTAATCATGAGGTATACTAATTTACTAAATATATGAAAACATCAGAAACAAAAGGTTTCAAGAAATTCTAATTGACAACACAATATCGTGTTTTGCTTTTATGCTACACAGCAAATTGTTTGTCAGTGGTATTAACTGTTGGTTTATTTTGTTGTCCTTTGTTGCAGTTGACTGAACAAAATGAAGAACATTATACGGAAGAAGAACACTACACGGAGGAACAAAATGGAGAGGAAGGAAGCCAAGAAGAGGCAGTTGTAGTGGATGCCGAATCAACAGATGGCGCAGTACTCGTAAACGGCAACGAGGCTGACGAAGAGTGGGGTACGAATAATGAAGGAGCCCCGTCAGCCTAAAAGCAATTGGTTGGGGTGGTGTGAAAATCAAAATTTTGTCTCTGGTGATTAATTGATTCTGAAGTGCCATTTCTAACTCCCATATGACAACTACCTGTTTTCACTATAACTACTTATACCACCTGAGTCTTAACAATTCTAATTGCTTTCAATTTTTAGTATATTGGATGTCTACTGCAATTAGGCTGTATATTTAGGGAATGCAGGAGGAAATTTTCAAATAAAGTCCACTGTCAATGATGATTAATTGACTAAATCTCATAACTACATTTTCCTCGTGATTTTAACAACCATTTGGGCTTGGGAGTTTGTACCGTTTTCTTACTTATTGCACCACTCAACTCTAATTTAATAACATCAAATCTTCGATAGATTTAATACAAAAAGGTTTTCTGTAACATCTTGTTCTTGCATAATATGGTTGAGGTCAATATCACCAATGATTTCTGATGTACACTATCTTAAAGTTGTAGAATTACTATTGATATATCCCTCCGGCTTTCTGAATGCACATTTGACAGTCCTTTTATTTTTAAGATAATTACTTACTGAAAATTGTTGCTAGACTATGTACCTTTACCATATTGTTGACTCCAATTTTGAAGCCTCCCCAATAACCCGACCTGTTTACTTTTAGTTTTGATTTTCTTAGTTATTAATCCTAAAATATTCTTATTTGTTGACAGTGCTTGCACCACATCACTAGGTCCCATCAAGACAGTCGGTTCCAGCTTCTGGGAAATTTATCTGAGGTTTGGCTTACTTTTCCATATTATATTTGCTTCATCATATTGGGGCTTGCATCGCATCTTTACTGAACCAAAATGTGAAAATCAGTAGTCAGGTTGTTTGGACAATTTTGCTAATAAAATGCAGATTGTGGTCATCAATGTGTGTGTAACCAAATAAGTTTTTTTGTTTTCATATGATTTTATTATCATATGCAGATAAACTATTTGTTGATAGTTTTGTTAGTTGAAGACCATGTCTGAGTTGGAGTTCATCTACATTGCATGTTTTTCTATGGTTTACAAGACAAGCATGGTAATTTATTAGTGTGTTGATGGTTTGATTTTCTTTTAATATAAAAATGCAGGTTTCCTCAAGAAGCCATGAATGGATTATGCGGACTGGTTGTTTCTTTTTCCTTGCTGTTGTGGTTTTATAGTGCTCTGAATTTTGTCATTGCCTGCGGCATAACAATATCCTTAGGGTTGGTTACAATTTACTAGAGTTTATAGCACATTTTTTTGGGGATATTACCTCAATATATTCGTGCCATTGTGAATGTAGAAAAGTTGAACTAGAGATGGATGCCTGTTTAAATTTTAGGTAGCTTTTTTTTCTTGGCCATGTTTTATTTACATATATATTTTATTTGATTGTAAACTTGGATGTTTGATAGAGAAAATAATGATCCTTCTCGAGGGTTACTTCTGTTTACATGTTATACCAAGTTCCTCAAATTTTTGCTGTTTTGGCAACAGGTGTGTTCATAGCAAGAATAGTATTTACATTTTGAGGAATGTTATTTGAACAACTAAAAATTGGCAATGTATTTGACACTAGAAATATATCATTTATAACTATTGATTTGACTCTAAGAAAGAGAAAAAACTTGTAAAAGAAAATTGCATCTACACCCGTATATAAATATGTAGTTGCCAAACTAACATTTCTTACATTTTTTGTCCAGTCTAGAACGAAACAAATTTCAGACTCATGCATTTGTCTTCTTTTATAATTGGAATTTAGCATTTGTATCACTTCTGCACTAATATAAACAATAAAACTGAGTTCAGATCCTCCTCCTCCTCGTTGTTCTATATGTTGTGTGTTGTTATTTTCATGTATTGATATATCCATTGAAATTCAAATTTCATCGCAACCTGATCACACTAACGGAAAGTATTTTCTACAAATCTGGAAATTATTGATTTCGTATGTGTAGAAATAAGCAATCATGGAAAGTTGTTTTTGGATTTGTCACTTTGAAAGATGTCCGATAAGTTGGTTTCTTAAAAATAAACTACAATGACGATGGAAAACAACGTTGATTTGTAGAGAAAATGAAATGGTACCTGTCAAACGATTGAAGAGAATGACTGAAATCAATATGAACGTTGATCGTCGGAAACAAGAAAAGGATTACCATGACAAAAAATAGAGAATTAGGTAGACCTAACAAGACGCTCACATATAAAAAAGTGAGATAGGGGAGTTCCTTATATCTACTCTTTTTAATTTGATCCATTAACCATTTTTATGGTATATGTGTTTTTTTTTTAATAACAAATGTTAACAGTTAATTGTTTGAACTAAAAAAAAATAGTTAGTTGTTTGATAATATTTATTCCTTCGTTCGAATTTGAACTCAAGACTTCAAACTTCTTATCCTTTGGCTTTATTGCTAACAAACAACTTGAGATATGTCTATATTGTGTTGTAGTTAAAGACAATAAAGACGCCATTTGATGTCATTTGTGTATTTTTCATGTGCTTGTTAGTGTACAGAAATTCACATACCTGGCTTTGCTGTGACTTTTGATACAAGAGTTGTAGCCTCTGATGCATAATGTGTAGTTCTCAAGTAACTTGAGGATCAAGTCACTGACCACAGGGTCAATAGAGAGAAGTAGTGAGTTGTCCATCGTAGTAAAAGGACATGAGACATGGTCCCAATTGTTGAGTTCACCATCTCCACCTCACAGCAAGCACAACTATACGGTACAAAGTTGGATCAGCAAACACAGAGGGTGACATCTCAGTGTTAAGGCTATGAAGGCTTCATTTCAACATTCACACATTTGATTACTCTCTTGTCATAATTTTGATTTTTGATCCTATTTTATTGACGTGTTTAAAGCTCATTATGAGCTAATTTTCCCTTGGTTAGGATGTGTTCACTTTTAATGGATATTTTGATCCTATTTTATTTAGTACTTTGTGTCTTGTATATGTTTATTTCAATACATTTATTCCGAGTTCGATCAACTTACGGTTAAATATAAGTTTGCTAAATGGATATCAAGACGACAATATGATAGACCAAAAGCATCTTCAATGATACTCTTATTAAGAGGTAAAGTAACTGTCATGTTCATGAGTATACATCACTTATTCACTCCATCTTAATGTTAATGTCTAAGAAGCACTTATTCTCTCCAACCATCCGACTCTTTAAAATTACTAAATTGATCGCACTAATAGTTTACAATGCATTATTATTTTTTGAAATATAATGAAAGACGCTGAATAAAGTATGAAATAAAACTCACATTTATGCGCATGTGTGAGAGGGAGGGTTTGTAGAAACATTATACCTCAATAACAATTCTTCTTATTTCTTTTCAAACGTGATTAGTTAATAAACTCTACGTGCTATTATGCAAAACATCTTTAATCTTCCATTGGAGTGTGGAGATGCCGTAAAGAATGGACTCATTAATTAGCTTAGGTTATATTGTAAAATATGGTAAGGATAGTATTACACGACAACACATCAATCAATCCGTTATTAAGAAAGGAAAAGAAAAAAAATAGAAGAAGGCCACAAAAGAGGGAAACTCAAAAATAGTAATCAATGAGACAAAGGTCAAACAACAATGAAGACCGTTGGATTGATCAAAAGGTGACAGAATGTTTGAATTAAGAAAGACCCACCGACGGTACGGTCAATATTATTTCATGCGTTATTTATTTATTACAGTGTCAGTGTAAAAGAAAGAAATTGAGAAATGTATCACACGTGTAGCACCAAGCACGTGCTATCATTCAATTTGTCTCAGTCTTCTCTTCTTCTTCTAACTAAGAGTTAGAACCATGTTTCACTCTCACACTCACAGTGTCAACTTCTTCTTCTTTCTTCTTCAATCTCTCACAGTGCTGAACTTTGCATCCAACTCAGTAACCACAATCTCTCGCAGTGCTGAACTCAACTTCAACAATCAATCACAGATCTAATTCAATGTAATGCTTCCATTTCTTTGACTAAGATTAAGATTTTGCTTATTATAATCAAATTGCTTAGTTTCTTTATTTGCTTGCATGATCTTTTACTACTTGGTTGCTAATATTTAATTAGTTTCTTTTTGATCAAGCAATAGATTATTGATTTAAAGAATAGAAACAATCTTGAAACACTGATTAAACTTTTCTATGATTAGCAAGAAAACAAATTTTGATGTTAAGAAGGATACCCACATGGATTAACTTGCTAAAGTTTTAATTTTTAATTAAACTGTTGTATGAATAACAAGAAAATAAATTTTGATGTTTAGAAGAATACCCACATGAATTAACTTGCTAAATTTTTATGTTTAGAAATTTTTAGGTTCTGATTGAAAAATTAATAACTCTTTGATATCAGAAAACTGTTCAAGATTGAAGCATTGTAGGACTATTTTTTGGTGAATTTGGGGAAAGGAATGTGTATTTCTAAAAGGGTCAAGCTTGGTAGTGATATATGAATCATGATTGTTGAGGAAAGGAATATAATGGAGGAAAGCAGCAATAGAGGTGAATTTCAGGCTAGTTTAGCGAAACTATCTTCATTAAGGTCAGGTGGAAGTTTTAAATCAACATTATCAGGAAGATCGTCTCCACGAAATAATTCTCCTTCCTTTCGAAGACTGAACTCTAGTCGAACGCCGAGGAAAGAAGGAAGAACTCTTGGTGGTTTTCTGTTGTTTAGGAGCAATCGCGTGTTATTGTGGCTGCTTCTAATTACCCTCTGGGCTTATCTTGGAATTTTTTTTCAGTCCAGGTGGGCACATATTGATAAGAAGGAGGAATTTTCTGGCTTTGGAACCGGGCCAAGAAATACCGGCGAAGAGGCTGATCCGAGTCTTCGCCGTGATTTGATTGCTAGTGATGATTCATTGTCTGTTAATAATGAGACGGTTAGAAATAACGGAGGGATTGGTAGAACAATAAATGTAGACTTGGCGAAGAAGGAAAGTGATGATGAGGTTCCTTCTCGTCGTAAAGCAAGCCCAAAGAAGAAGAGCAGGAGATCTTCGAAAGGTAAAGCTCGTGGTAAGAAGAAACCAACAGTGGAAATTAAGAACAATGATATAGAAGAGCAGGAACCAGAAATTCCTCAAACCAATAGTACGTATGGATTACTCGTTGGTCCATTTGGCTCAACAGAAGATAGGATTTTAGAATGGAGTCCTCAGAAACGTTCCGGGACATGTAATAGGAAGGGAGACTTTGCACGCCTTGTTTGGTCCAGAAGATTTATCTTGATATTCCACGAGCTTTCCATGACTGGAGCACCACTCTCAATGTTAGAGTTGGCAACAGAGCTTTTGAGCTGTGGTGCCACTGTTTCGGCTGTTGCGCTAAGCAGGAAGGGTGGTTTGATGTCAGAGCTTACTAGAAGACGCATCAAGGTGCTTGAGGACAAAGCAGATCAAAGCTTCAAAACTGCAATGAAGGCTGATCTTGTAATTGCTGGTTCAGCTGTATGTGCATCATGGATTGGTATGAACAGATTTGTTACATTTCATTATGCATGGTTGTTGTTTTTAGTGTTAGAAAGTCAAATCTTAATAACTCAACATATAAATGCTTTTCAATTCCATCTTTTCCTTCCTCTACTGTTGTATTTTAGACTAAATAAATGCTTCAACCTCAGGGTACCAACTTAATATGCAACATTGAAATTGATCTTGAGCTGTCAATCAGAAAGATATGCTTGTTAGTTTCTGCTCATTGAAATTGTAGCTACCACAAAAGGAAATATTAAAATAATTTAATATGCTTAGGAATGACCTAGTTTTTGAACAGACATTGCAACATTTTAAAAGGCTTAATTCAACATTTTCACACAAGCTCTATAACTATTGGTTTAGGACTTTTACCTCAAAAGCATGCCATACTTCAAAACTCGAGTGTCTCATTAAATGGCACTGACTTTGGATCCTGAACATACCTATATTCCTGCACATAGGCACAAACTTCTAGCCTTTTAATCATTCAAACCATTAGAAACGAATGAGTTTAATCATACATAGAAGTATGCATATTACATAGTTCACATAACCTTCTACCATTCTCTAGTTTTAAACCTTTATATATACCGTGGTAGATTCATAACTGTTGATTATAATTGTAATTGTAATTATAATTATCATTAATTCTTTCCTTTATTGTTTGGTATTGTGTCCATGGATTGTTTAGCTGTTACTGATTTTGCTTCTAATACAGAGGGATTCCGATTATATTTCTCTTGTAAATGTAGTTGTGTCGATTCATTGTAAAGTAATCATTTTCAGATTATTCAAGTATAATTTGTCAGTATGAGTTTGTAATTCCTCTTCTACGTGTCTTAATAAAAAAAACCTTTGTTTTCTTATGTCTCCAGAACAATATATTGAACGTTTTCCTGCTGGTGCGAGCCAAGTTGCTTGGTGGGTCATGGAAAACCGTAGAGAGTACTTCGACCGTTCAAAGGGTGTCTTGCACAGAGTAAAGATGTTGGTTTTTCTTTCTGAATCACAATCTAAACAATGGCAAAAATGGTGTGAAGAAGAAAACATAAAACTGAGATACCAACCTGCAATTGTTCCTTTGTCTGTTAATGATGAACTGGCTTTTGTAGCCGGCATTCCTTCTACACTTAACACTCCGTCCTTTAGTACTGATAAAATGATTGAGAAAAGGCAGTTGTTGCGAGAATCAATCCGAAAAGAAATGGGATTAACTGACGATGATATGCTTGTAATATCACTAAGTAGCATCAACCCCGGAAAGGGCCAGCTATTACTTCTTGAATCAGTAAGCTCAGTAGTAGAACACGAACAATTGCAAGATGATAAGAAAATGAAAAAATTATCAAATATAAAGGAAGGCTTGTCTGCACGGACTAGAAGACATCGTATGAGAAAATTGTTACCATTGTTGAAAGACAGCAAAGTAGCTCTCAAGGATACCTCAAACAATTCTTTAAGCAGGTTACATTAAACTGGAAATAAATTATATAACTTATGGTTTTTTGGTATCTATTTTTTATCTTTTGCACTGATTATGTGAACTTTGACAATCACAGAAGGAAGCAACTGTTGGCTAATAACAAAGCAACAATGCAGCAATCTCTCAAAGTTCTCATTGGTTCTGTTGGATCCAAAAGTAACAAGGTGGATTATGTTAAAAGCCTTCTAAGTTTCTTAGAACAGCATCCAAACACTTCGAAATCAGTTTTGTGGACTCCAGCCACAACACAGGTTGCCTCATTATACTCTGCAGCAGATGTTTATGCCATAAACTCTCAGGTAGGTTGTGTTTATATTATTTATAAAGTAATAGTTATAATGTTTATTCGTTCATATAGATATATGAAATAACGCTTTTATATAGGTATTAATTTGTTTCCTAATTATGAGTATACGCATCCACTTATGAATCTAAATTGCCCTGACATTCACATAGCTCCAAGCAAAGAAATTTTAAATGACGAAATTGTTCAATCATGTTGGAAATATTATGTTGTGCTATCAGTTGAGAACTTGAAACTAATGAAATATATTATTTTACTTTTTCTAATCTCGTGATCTTATCTTGAAGACTTGAAGTTTTTACCTTGTCTGTATGATGAGTCATTATGTTACCTTTAAAATTTTGAATTCGCATCTAGTATATCCAGTGTTCTTTATCAGTAAAGGATAAGATTTACTGGGTAATTAATGAATTTATTGGAAATAGTATTGAATGGAAGTTTTGGCATTGTTTTCCATTGAAAATTAAAAAATATTTCATTACTTTACAACTTCACATAATTGCTGAGACTGCAAATTTCAGCTTTTACCTACATTTAGAGCTATTACTTTAATTACGAAAATATCCTCCAAAATGGGAAACTGTTGCTAACTAACAAAATGGTGAACAGGGACTTGGAGAGACATTTGGACGAGTGACTATAGAAGCAATGTCATTTGGTCTTCCGGTATGACTTCTAGTTTGCTTTCCTCTTGTTTAGTCATGCAATTACTTATTTTATTTGAGTGTCACACTTGGACTCTATTTAGATAGTCGATTTAGTTAAGCACTTATCATATAAGCACTTATGCATAAGCATTTGTTTGGAAAGCTTGTGGTAGTAAGTTGAAAACAGCTAATGAGCATGTCATAAGCTATCATAAGTTCTTCCAAACAGTCTCACAAGTTCGAATGTTAGTAAATAAACTCAAATGGTCCAATCCAAACAGGCCTTTGATCCTTTTGATAATTGTTACTGAAGAAACACACACACATGTTATTTATACCAGCCTAAAACCGAAAGAAAGGCGCACTGCCTTCTGATAGTGATTGCCTCTAAATATATAGATTTTGTTTGTGATTTGAGTATTGTCAGTTCTTCTAAAACTAGGGAAAATGCTCCTAGGTTTATGGCACTAAATTATGTTTTGATACTATATAAGTGTTCAAAATAATTGTTTTTTCATATCTAAAAATACTCGATCCTGAATGTAAATGAATGAGTGATAATAGATGTGTTCTAATTAATCTTATCGGTGCAGGTTCTCGGAACGGATTCTGGGGGAACGAAGGAGATAGTTGAGAACAATGTTACAGGTCTTCTTCATCCAATAGGACGTGCAGCAGGGAACGATGTCCTTGCACAGAATCTTCTGTATTTGCTTAAAAACCAGTTGGCAAGGAAGCAAATGGGGATAGAAGGCAGGAAAAAGGTGGAGAGGATGTATTTGAAGCTACACATGTATAAGAAATTTGTTGAGGTTATTGTTAGGTGCATGAGAAGCAAATAAACCCTTGCAATACTCATTCTTTTTTTTCTTTTTCAATTGAATTTACTCATTCACAATACATAATGTAGTGACTGCTGGTTGTCATAGTTGTGCCAATTTGTGACTAGCTGGCTCTCCTCTATTTTCTTTTATCAGAGGAAATGAATGTCATTATGCATTTCTGAGGAGCAATATTCATTAATGTCAACAAATCAATTTACTCAACAGAGTACAACAGTATCAATGGTTTTTTCCCCCTTAAAACTATTGGTAGCATTGCTTGAAATGGTGGATGCTTTACAGAATGCATGTACAATATTAAACTATAGATTATTTATATGATGAAAGTTATTCCATTAATGATAACGATTATTTAGTATTTTATAAATATTTACAAATATTTTAGTATGTTTAGTGCTTGGTCAAAGAAATTTAAATATTTATTAAAGAAAATAAGAAGAAAAAAATAAAAGTTTGATCTTTTTTTTTTAAGAAGCTAAATTAGTATTCCCAAATTGAATTGACATTGGAGAGAATCGAATATGAGACCTTGAGGAGTAGCATACTCCTAGGTACCAAGTCAATACCACCGGATCAACCCAAGTTGGTTAAAATATAAGTTTTATCTGATTGAATTGAGTAGTTATTCAATGAAAGAGAAAATGATATTGATTTGATTTAGTTTAATATAAAAATATTAAATCATTTTGAATTCAAATTTTTGGTGGTGGCTGGGGTTCGAACCCCGACCTTACATATATTATGCATTGTCCATACTACATGAACTAAGTTCACAAGGACATTTTGAATTTTGAATTCAAATTAAATTGACGAGTATATTTAAAATTCTTAGATAAATTTTCCAATACGGTGCCCTTTTTTTATGGATAAAATCTGCCTCTTTGCTGTTTCTTGTTTTTTACTCAACCTCTTTGTTGTTTCTAGAGAATATGTGTCTTCTTGCTACCGCTAATGAGGCATTTTAAAAGTGTTGGCACCTTGAACTCATCCATGTTAATTTGGATAATTTCCATTATCACTAATATATATAAAGATGTTCCAAGCAATTGAGGGGTAGGATAACATTTTGTTGTGCCACATGAGAGATGATTACACATTTACATGTTCACAAATATAGAACATAGAGTGATTATTAAACAAAGATTGATTAACATATATTCGATATAAGTTAATAACCCTCTAACTAGCTAGTATTAATAGTTGTGAATATTTCACATGTCATCTATTTTCAAATTCATAGATGGCCTCAAGGCAGCATTTCTAATGGTGTTGGTTCAATTTGCTTATGCTGTGGTTAGCATATTGTACAAATTGGTAGCAAATGATGGAATGAGTTTGTGTGTACTTGTGGCCTATCGCTACCTCTTTGCATCAATTTTCATGGTTCCTCTTGCTTACTTTGTCGAGAGGTATCCCTTTAACTGCATTTTACTTACACTAATTCACAAGATTTGTTAGTATTTTAGAGTGAACTTTTCCCTTTAAAACGTTTTTTAGATTATGGATAAAAGTATTAGGATTTATATATCGATTATAACTCGTTCTTACAAAACCACGAAGGAGCTATTCCATTATTTATAAAATATTTTAAAATTTTATGCCTTTTCAAAGGTGACTTTAGTTTTATCTGATATATTTTATGAGTGTATATATAGTATGATAGGTGATTCGAATCGATAGATTTGATTCATCTTTATAATACCCACTTGTAAAGTAAGAATGTCACTTTTTATAAACTATTTTTAAGTCTTATTTCTTTTCCACGTGGATTTGGATTTTTTCCAATAAAAAAGGATCTAGGACGTGTTTGGTTTAAGAATATATTTAAAAATATGAAATAGGTTAAGTTGTTTTGTAATTAACACACTAAATTTAGTTTTCTATTTGACCTAATGTTGCAAATATGAATGTTTTTCCCCTTATTGGTTAGCCTTAAGCTTATGAGTATATCTTCATAATGTCTTACCAAAATTATATACATAAAAAGAGAAAAGGTAGTGATTAGGTATATATTTTTTCACTCACTCTTCTTAATGATGGACTAAAGCACTATATACTTGTTTTTAATCCAACATAACACAATTGATGTCATGGTTATGTTTCCACAGGAAGAGCAAGCCAAAGATCACTGGGGAAGTTCTTTTTCAAGCATTTCTTTGTGGATTATTTGGGTAAGTTGATTCAATATCATTTTATGTGTATACATTTTTTTTTTATCTTAACATTTGTGCAATTGCAATATGGATCATTCAGGGCAACCTTACAACAAAATTTATACGTTGAAGCGGTGGTTTTGGCAGGTGTAACATATGCTACAGTCATGTACAATTTCATTCCTGGGGCAACCTTTATCTTAGCCGTTTGTTTTGGGTACGTAATCCTTCGTACCGTGTTTTCCACATTTCAACGAAAGTTTGTAATGTTATTTGAACATCAAAACATAGACACCTTACATGACATGAAATGTGTTTACCTCAATCTCTCTTATATGTTTTATCTTCTACACTTTATACATATTTTAAAAATACACATAAAAAACAATGGACTCCGTATTTGACATTAATAATTTTGATGTCAAAATATTTTTTTTCCAACTCTTATTACTTTTTTTTGTCATTGTTTTTTCAGATTGGAAAGATTGAACATTGGAACATTAACAGGGAAGGCCAAGATAGTTGGCACATTAATGGGAATTAGTGGAGCCATGATTCTCACATTCTATAAGAGTATTGAGATTAACTTATGGTCTACTCATATTAACTTGTTAAAACATCAACAACCAAAAAATGTGTCCACTGATAACATTTTGGGGTCTTCTCTTGCATTAGGCACATGTATATCATATTCAATATGGTTGATAATTCAGGTAACACCTAATTCACTTCATATAGGATACTACTTTTATATGAATGTGTAAATATTTGATATATTTACTACCATATATTTTTTTTGTGATATTATTTATAGGCTAGGATGAGTGAAAAGTTTCCTTGGCATTATACAAGTGCAGCTTTGATGTCAGTGATGGCCTCCATTCAATCAATTATATTTGCTTTATTTAAAGAAAGAGGTGATTGGAATCAATGGAAACTTGGCTGGGATATCAAACTTTTCACTGCACTTTTTTCGGTACATTGCCTATGTCAAGTGCTTTTTTTTCTCTCATTAGTCATTCAATTTAGAACATTGTCGGGTATTAAATATGGACACCTCTCGAAATTGTGGAAATTTTGTTAGACTTGACTGTCATTTATTACATAGTAAATACATTTTTTTATTGAATCTACACTCAATAACCTAAGTTTTCATAATTAACAAGTTTACCGGATAAATGAGATATATGAGATATAAAAAAGTTAAAAAGTTGAGTGATAATGGGGTCAATGTTTTGATCTTCAACCTAAAACTAAATATACAAGCATTTATCATTTTTTCTTTCAAATTTTTTTTTTTATCATTTTTAAAAAAGTAAGTTCATGGTTAAATGTTGAGTAAAATTTTAATTTCTTTAAGATTAACAAAATTCTAAAATTATACTTGAAATTGATTTATTTTTTTAAGCAAATGTTAGAATGTGCCCATTTAGTGTATGCCTTAGGGAAACATGTTAAGGACCTAAATGTAAAAATATTATCTTAAAATTGGTGTATTAAATTTCATTAAACTTTAAAAATTGTTTTGTTCTATGCAAAAATTTATTTTGTTGATTCTTTAAAGGGTCGTACCAACTACCAACGAGTGTTTGAAAAAATGTATTTTTGAGACTTTGAAGAATTGATTGCACAAGTTTCAATTCATTTTTACTAAATTTACTTTCTGAACTTTTCGGTTGTTGGTTGATTGGAGACATTGTTTATTTTAGTTTTTATCCTTCTTTTGTGAGTCACTTAGTGGCAGTTGATGTAATAGGGGTTTCAATCCCTCAGATGATTTATGTGTAGTATCCCCGGGCTTCGGCTCTTTTTGAAATAAAAAAATATTACTTTCGTATTAAGTGTCGTTAGTGTCCTAACGACACTTGATTGCATTTTGCTTCTATAAATATGATATAGGAACACTCGTTGGCAAGATCTCTTTTAATAACTAATTTACTAGTAATTAGACATTTTTAAATTAGTGACCCGACATTTTGAAAAATGGTTTAATTTGTATGGACCGACATTGTAATTTATTTTTACGCATGCGTTCAAACAAATCACTCTATAATGTCACTTATTTAGGTTAAATTTAAATATATCTCTGCAAAGCTCTATTTGATATGCCTTAATCGATGCATGTGTTAAGTGTTACATTATCACTACAAAAAATTAATTTCTTTCAAAAAAAATATTGGGATTGGCTAATGAATTCCTTATACTTATTTTTACATATAAGCTAATTATATTTTGTATCAGGGTATAGTGGCATCAGGAATAGTTTGGGTTCTCATTGCATGGTGTGTACGCATAAAGGGCCCACTTTATGCTTCTGTTTTCAACCCCCTCTTCCTTATTCTAGTGGCTATTGGAGGGTCTCTCCTACTAGATGAAAGGCTACATTTGGGAAGGTTCAAACATTTAACTGATATTAGTATTAATTTTTTATACCTTTTAGTTTAAATTATTATCATTATTATTGTCCTAAACTTTTTTCTTCAAATTTTCAGTGTAATAGGATCATTATTGATTGTGATTGGTTTATACATTGTCTTGTGGGGTAAAGGTAGAGAATTGAAGAAAATTATAGAGCACACAAGAGGCTCGGTCCAGGTTCAACCATTGGAGATAATTACCACAAAGCTTGTAGATGGTAAAAGTCTTGATATTGATAACAACAATGACATCAAGTCTAGTCACTAGTGTTAAATTATAAACAATCATCACATGGGAAGGCATATTCAACTACATTAAAGTGATCAAATCACTCATCCAATTATATTTCTTTTTTTTTTTTTTGAAGTAATCCAATTATATTTCATTGTTAACCAGTAAAGTGTTAAATTATTGCCTTCAAGATAACTTCATGTAGAGTGTGTTGTCCAAAGTTTATCCTAATGTCACATGTTGTACATAAACATCTAAAAATAATGTTAATATAAGTCCAAGTGGATTGCTTGAGGGGGGAAGGTGACAGTAGATTGAATCTGGAGTATAATTAACTGAAAATTATGTATTGGAACAGTTTTGTCCCCACTTAAAACAATAGAGTACTATATCCGATTTGACTAAAACTAAGTCTATGATAAACAAATTAAATTAAATGTCCAAATATATGAATGATTAATTCTTATCTTGATTTTTTGTTATCCTTGTACTTTATGTCTCTATCAAGAATGTAGTGGAATTTGTTTGCTAACAATTTACTTTACTTGTCTAGCATTGTAGGCAAGAAATATTATAAACTTTACTATATGAACCATTATTATGTACAAATACACAACTAGTTCGTAGAATAGGTAAAAATGCTCAAAAGTTTAGGGCTAAGTAGCTTACTCAAAGAAAACTAGAATGTTCCTTCATATTTACATTATTAGAAGAAAGAAAATTGTTGTTGACACTTATAACAAGGCTGAAACACACCAGAAAAAAACTTATATGTCCATCGGCAATTAACTTCCACCGGTTAAAATCCATCGGCAGATAACTGCCGATGAGGTTATATTGATAAATTACTAGTGTATTCTAACATTGAGTGAAGTGTGAACAACATTCTTCTAGAAGAAAACTACATTCTAAATCTTCAAGAAGATTGCTTTTTTGACATTCATTGTGTCTTAGTAACACAAGTAAATGACCAAAAAAACCAGCGGCAGTTAACTGCCGGCGTGTTTTTTAGTTATGAGCATGCAGTAGTTAACTTCCACTGGGGGTATTTTAGTCTTTTACTTGTGTTTTTAGGAAGTATTGAAAGTCAGAAAAGCAATTGTCAATCTCCAAAAGGCAGCCAGATTGAACGTGGCCAATGAAGTTTTCCGGGCTTTCAAGTTTACTCCAAACACCACTCTTTAGGCCCAAAACAAAGCCCATATAAGGTTCCCCAAAACCACCAGACCCAATCAATAAGAGTACACCTTCCCAAGCTCCCAAATAAGCAACATTCCTTATCTCCCAATAGAGGTGGACAAAAACCCGAGACCCGCCCGAAACCGGTAAACCTGTACAGAAAAATGGAGACGCGGACGGGTCAAAGCGGATGGTCGGGTTTTCAAATTACTTTATTTGGTTTGGAATGGATTGCTATGGTCGAGATTGGGTGTTGAAAGTCCACCCGCAAAAGACTCGTGACCGACCAAATCACTTGATTTTTTGCTATACGATTCGTATAAACAAACAACCAACTAGCTAGTAGTTACCTTTTGATTCTTAAAAAAAAAAAGTAGCTACCTTTTGATGAGATCTGAAAAACTTGAATCATTAGTATAATTTTATATGTCATTAGTATAATTTTATATGTAGCCATTAATATATTATTTGGCTACACCAAACAATTTTATTGGTTCAATTGGATATGATATTACACAAATATTGATAATATATTTTGTTTAGTGTTAATTATAGATAAATTTTACTTCTTAAAACTCCATAAAGCTCAATTTTTATAAATAACTATTGTTTAAATTTTATTTTTTCGTTACTGGTTCATTAAAAATTATTGTGAATTTATTTTACTTATTGATCAAATTTAATATATTAGTTTTTAAAATAAGTTTTATTTCCTCTTTAAATTTGGTCCCCTCATAGAAATCGTTTTAGCTTCGTGGCTGATCACAATCATATAAAGTATCAAGTATAGTTCACATTTTTTTGTCAAAAAAAGTATAGTTCACATTTCAACTTTATGATGAATAGGTAGATTAAAGATAGCAAGTGGTAATGAGAATTGGTTGACGAAAGACTTCATGAATGAATCCAAATTCAGACCACTATACTACCCCAATTTGCAAACTTCATCTGTCTATTCCTAATGTCGTGCTCTACTATCCTATCCAATATGGAAGTAATTAAGTTGACATATTAGAAGAATCAAATGGGATGCTCTTTTTTGAGAAACTTATTGGTGAAACTTGTGCAAACAAATATATACTTCATTTTCATTTACTAAATACATATTATTTTTGGTAAGTACTTTATTGACAAAAGTACACGCATAGACATTGTTTTAGTTTCATATTTTTTGTTCTATAAAATAACATTACTCATTAGGTTTAAGTAAAATTTGACCAAAGTTACTATTTGTTTTCACCCAATTACAATCAATCCCTTTTTCTGTGCATGATTTTACTTTTAAAAGAGTCATTTCAGAAATTTTTTAAGGCATGAGTTGTCCTAAAACTATAATAAGAGGAGGTTTAAATAGTTTTCACAAGCATAGTCGCTTCACGATTATTTTACTTCATTAGTTGCGTCATTGTTCCAAGGCAAAGATAATCAATCACTTTTTGGTAAATAATGTTACTCTAATAAAATTTAAATTAAATTCAACACAATTCGACATTAAACATCATGTATACGATTTCAAGTTAAAAATCAATAATTTTGCTATTTCAGTATGAAAGTTGGATTTTTACCTTCCTTAACTCGTGTTTCTAAACCGTAAGGTAGGATGACTCATTATTTCAAAGAGAAATAACATTTGTACATCCATTTTGTAATAACATTTATGACAACTTTCTTTTTCATACTCACATTTATATTTTTAATTTTTTTTTAGTGTTTTTGTTTTTGCGTCAATACATACTTTTCTGATATATCTTTAGTTGTCACATAAGTTGTCCAACAAATTATTATTCAAATAACATACTCTTATTTAAAAAAATAAGCCTAGTTTCAACGAAAAATGGGTGTTAAAACTATCACTTTTTTTGGTCAAACGTATTAAAACAATGATTATGATAGAAGTGCATGATATATTTGAAACCTTTCCTTCTTGTTGTTCTTATCTGCAAGCCATTGTTGGCCCGGGAAAGTGGTCTATGAGAAACTTTAACCATGCCATCACATTGACGTGCCAATCCTATCAATGTTGCTAAATTCAACCTTAATTATTTTTAGGGTGATGCTAACTTGTGTCTTAAGGACACATGTTAAGTTCACTTGTGTCTTAAGGACACATGTTAAAGAACTTAAAAAGAGCAACTTTGCATTGAAAAATATAATATTTTAACTTTTAAGAAGTTGAATGTATGACTTTTGATACATATATTTTTATAATGAATTTTTTAACATGTGTCTTTAAGAGCACAAGTTAGCATTTGTCTTGCTTTTATAATGACTTCAATGATTATGCAAATCTCGAAATCTATCCCCTAAAAAGAGAAGAAGTGAATCAATTTTCTAAGAATTAATTTGAAATTTTACTCAATATTATAAAAACACTTCTGTGGATTTAGTTATGGCTATATTTTGAACAATTCAAAATTTAATATATATATATATATATATCTTGAAAATAGAGGATTTTGGGATGACTTTTTATTATTTCAATTATACTCTTTAAAAAATATCATATAATAATGTTATATTGTCGGTGTTATTAAAAAAGATAAGAAGTTATGTTATATTTGTTATTTTATCGGTGTCATTGAAAAAGATAAACATGATTTGTTGGGTTTGTTTCAATTTAAAAGTCATAAATATCTATACTTAGCATTTTAATCAATATTTTATTTAAATTTTATATTAAATATCATTCATAATTTACATGTGTTGGCACAATAAAAAGAACGAAAAGACATGCACGTGAGAGTTCTTCTTTGCGCTAGTACATATAATCTTGATGGAGAATATTCACATATATATAGTGTATTAAAAATTGCTACGCTGCATACACTGTGGTTAACGAGTTGTTACACTTGTGTCGTATTCGAGTTTTATAAGAGCTAACAATTTTAAGCCTATGTTTGATTCACCTTCCAATTCTTTTAAAATCATTGTAGAAAGCCACGACAAAGTGGAAGCAACGCTTTGTAGCTTGTGAAAATCACAATGAAACCCAAGTTAGAAGCGTTTACTGTCGGTTACCTTAGAAAGGTAAATTTCAATATTGGTGAACTGAGTTTGATGCTCTGACATACCAAGAGAAAAAAAAAGTGAAGGTGTATTGGGGTTAAGTGTATGAAGATCTTGCATGAATGTGTAAATTAACGCGGCAAATGGTGGCCAATCCTGAGAAATTATGTGTAAGTATAAATGTGGTTGTAATAGCATGTCTTCTATTAGTGTTAGCTCAACATCTTCTCCTCTTCGGAAGGTTATTGTAAAGGATTGGTCGAATGTTATATCAAATATATCAAAGATAAGTGATGATGAAAACACCAACAAAGTTTGTAACGATACTTGGATCCTTGAATATGTTAATCTTACATATTAATTTGGTCATTTGTCCCTCCTAGTAAAAGTGACGATCCTATATATAGTATTTTATGGTAATAGTTTGGGATGAAATTGGGAGCAAATTTTGAGATATATTCTTATGTATATGAAAGAAGCATTTTATCTTTTATCTTGTTCAACCTCCTTTTGTCAGCTTAAATGTGTTGTATACGAATCTAGCTTCCAATGAAGATTTTTCTATAAAAATTGCTTATGAGATGTTGAGCACAAGAAATAATGAGAGAACAATTTGGATCCCTTATTTGACGGCGTTTGGAAGTGGAAGAGACCGGTTAGAGTTAGAATCGCTTTGTAGAAAATCATTCATGAAATACTTCTCACAGATGAGGGAGTAAAATTAAGAACGACTTCTGATAGTAAGTTGGTAGATGTGGAAGCCCCATAATCGATTTTACATATTTCGAGACATTGTGTAGATATCATGGAACTTTGATCTAGGGTCATAAAAGAATAATGTTGGCAAAATTTCTTCGGTCTCAACTTTTTTGTTTGCATTGGATGTAACTTGACGTGTAAGGACATTGATAATCTACTTAGGGACTAGCATATCTTCTTTGGAGTTATACTCCTATTGTAACAAAATATAAACAAACAAAAAAAATACATGCTCATTGTTTTTTTTTTTGTTTATATATAATTTGTTTATAGAGAGAATATCTATTAATTTTAAACATTGAATAAAAAGTGTTTAAATATGGTATCTGTAGCATACAAAATATAAATGATTACAACAAGCTTACGAGGGTTTTGTCAAAAAACAAGTTTACGAGGGTTATTTTTTTTAAAAGACACAAATATTTTTATTTTTTTTAAGGAAAAGACACAAATATTTGTATATCTTTAAATTATCATTGATTTTTTTTTTATTTTTTATGTTGTGGGTTGAAAACTCATAATTGTTTCATGTCATAACCATTGTCATGGAAATTGTTTTAAGATGTAAGAATTACATGCAACTCATATCCGAATTGCATGTCCTACCGATAAATTGTTCAAACCGATTTCAAAATACTTACAATGTTCCCTCAAAATAAAATACTTACAATGTTAGTGTGTTGGTTCATGCAATGAATAATGTTGGTTGTTATTTTTTTAGAGGAAAGTTGAACTCAAACATTCTTATCACTCAAATTTCTATATTCTTCTCCCAAATCACGAAACTAACTAATTTTTTATAACCAAATTGGCTAAAGTTTTTATTTATTTATTTAATTCCTTTTGTTTTTGTTTTATTTTGATTGAGTTGATTTCATTATTACTCGTTGTATGGTCTATTTATTACTTATTATACAATTTTTTGTATGTAGAATTTATGTTGTTTCTCTAGGACCGAAAGATAACCTTTTACTCTTCTGTTACTCTTTACTCTCGTAGAATCTAACTGGTATTACTGAATTGAATCAAATAACCATGTTTTTCATATCAATTTAGTTAGTTTGTGGTTTGGTGAGAAAAGATTGCAAAAATTGAACCAAAATGATTATTTTATAATGATTAGTTTAAAATAGTTCTCAGATTTTTTTTCCTCAATATTAAAACACTTTGGTGTATGTAGGACCAACATATCAATTATCTAGGTGTTTTGGGGGGATCCACAGTTGTATCTAATTTATTGCTCGACAATCTTCTCTAATCATATTCTATTCTTTCTTTTTTTTATTTTAAAAAATATCGCTAATAATATTCTCTTGACAACATTAGTAAAAAAGACTTATCCGAATAAATTGAGCACTATCCAAGTACTTCTTCACTTGCTTCTTTAAATTAATCAATTTAACTAGGGTAGTCAATCTCTTTCATTTCCACATTTGTTAACAATTGGGTTTTTGTTTCCATTTGTAAGCGTAGATTATTTTCTCTATGTATTCTTATCAATGGTGATTGTAAACAAACATTGGTCATTTAAAGAATCTTGATTTATGAAGTTTTGATATGAAATTTTTTAACCTATATTACAATATAACATTATTATACGAAAATTTGTTTAAGGTATAATTAAAATAACAAAAAAGTCAGCCTAAATCCCTATTATCTTAATCATAGTATAGAAGATATAAGGGAGTCATTAACCTTTACTTTTTTTACAAATGATTGATCGCAAAGAAAATCAATATATTGAGCCCTAAAAATTAAAAGAACCGCTCTTAAATTGTTTATCCAATGCATCAGGAAAAAAAAACATGAATTTTTTTTATTGTCGGATAACCAAAAATAATGTGAAGATAATCAGTAAAAATATGTGTTAGCCTTTCCTTGTAAAATTGCTGCCACTTCGTAAATTTAGCAGCAAAAACCACGCCCTCTGCAACCGTGGATTTTGCTCGAGTTCCAAAGTAGCTCGATATTGTTGTATATGCTCAATATTGTTGTATATAATGTACATAAGGGAGAACCTATTACTAAGAGGAATAATAATTTTGAAATCTTCCATTTGAAAACAAAGGAAAGCGCTCAACTCTGAAGTCATGTATGAAAAGTTCACCATATAGAATTGTATCCAATACCGGACAACACTATATTTGTAATTCTTACATTCAATAATAAATGCATATATGAAAAGTTCACCGTATAGAATTGTGTCCAATACTAGACAACGTTACATTTGTAATTCTTACATCCAATAATAAATGCATCATTTTCTAGTTGAGCCCATGTGGAATTCCTGAAAATAAATTTATGCGACAGGAAATTATATAGTATTAATTAACAAGAAAATAAATGGTTATAGATATATATGGCATAAATTGACCGTTGGTACTTTCGATACAATGCATTGCGCGGTACAGCTCTAGTCAAAGCTGAATGCACATTCCCCGACCTAATGACGGGTTATCATTGCTTGAGCAATTCTCAAGTCTTCCTTTGCATCCCGACATATCTACATTTAGTAATTATTTAGGGAAAAAAAATCTTGTTTTAATAATCATATGTGTATGTATATACATGTAGTTAGATAAATGATAACTTGTATCCTCAAGCGCATATGTTAAGAATCTCATTATATAAACATATGTATCAAAAGTCGTGCATTCAATTTCTTAAAAGTTAAACTATCATGTTTTCCAATGTAAAATTGCTCTTTTTGAGTTCTTAACATGTGTCATTAGGGCACAAGTTAGCATGACTCATATAGTTATATGATTTATGTTCAAAAGATATTGGATAATTCTATCCTACTATTTGAGCCTACCTTATTATTTGATCTATAAAAGACACACCGCACATCCATAATCTAAACCTAATTTAAAGTAGGGTCGTGCTAACAAGTACTAAGAGCATTGTTTAAGAAACTCACAAAAAAAAATTTTGTCTTGAAAATAAAAATCAAATACATGTAAAAGTCATAACCACATAATTTTTTATATAAAAATTACAACTTTTAGATGCTTAAACAATATTTTATGGACACTTGTTAGCATTTCCATTTAAAGGAAGCAAACAACATCTTTTTTCGTCTTTGTTATACTTTATGTTCCCGTAAGCACACAATCATGAGTTATAATAATACATGAGTATGTAATCTTCCACATTGTAGTTGCTATTTTTCTTTGCATAAATGATATGAGTACGACAACAAGGTAAACATGTTAGCATCTATTTTCTACATGGACACTCTTTTGATTGTAGATTGACATCAAATTTATCTCTCTGTAAATAAAATAAATGTTAAACGTATAAAAATAATAACTGTATACATATGTGTGATTATAATCTGGAAAGCAAAAATTGTTTACATGAGTGCTGAACAAAAAATCTTATAATATGTTGAAAATCGCACCTTTAGACATACATATCATAAAGTAACTATAAAAGTTGAACAAAAATTTGAGAAAAAAAAATGTTAAACATGAATGTTGAATACAAAATACATGAATATTGATCATAGGTTGGAGTTTTGATTGGATAGTTTCTCACTCTTTGTTCTTATTGACAAAATATAGTAGATAAGAAATAAGATAGTTGAAATCAATGAGGATAAGAAGATAAAGTTTAAAGAGTGTGAACGAGTGTTTGAAAAACTTCTAACTCCATCAACAAAAATTATTGTGTGAAAATATTGAAAAAACTAATTTTTTTCTTAGATCAAGCAATTGCAAAATGACAAATCTATAAAAATAGGACTTATATTAAACAAAGAAAGATGTAATTTAGACTGAAGTATGATTATCAACACTTTTATATTAGTAGTAGATAATAGACCCATGATGATGATGATCAAGCATTGCATGATTATATTGTTTTCTTTATTTTCTTTGAATTTCTTTTAACTTCAACACAACCCTAATTAATTTTATTTGGGTACCCACTCACAAATGAAAAAAATTAAAAGAGAATAGATTTAAATGATGTTACTAAATAATTTCTCTTTTAATTTTTTACATTTATGAGTGCTTAAATAAATTTAATTTGGGTTTGTACCTATGTAAGAATTGCTCAGGAGTGGAGAAGAGAAGGGGAGTGGAGAAGAGAAGGAAGCTAAAATATAGAATATGGTCATTCTAATCTTTATAAACTGAGCAATTAATATTATGCATTGTGTGGAAAATTGCACACATTAGAAAATTGTTGATAAAAATGACAAATTTCTTTAAAAAAATTTTGTCCTTCATCATGTACATAAAACGCTTCATTTATTTTCTCTTTTGCCACTTGCAATTAGAGATTACATAATTATCACAATCATACAAAGTATGGTTCACGTTTCAACTTTATGATGAAGAGATTAAAAGATAGCAAGTGGCAATGATAATTGCTTGACGGAAGAGTTCATGAATGAATCCAAGTTCAGACCACTATACTACCCCAATTTGCACTCCACTATCCCATATGGAAGTAAGTTGAGATATTGGAGGAGTAATTAAAATGGGAAGCTTGTGCAAATAATTACATACACCCTTAATTTGTTGAATACTAGCCTTAATTATTTTTGGTAAGTACTTTATAGACAAACTAGACCCTGACCCGTGCGATGTACGAGTTTGTTTCGATTTTCATATATAAGCATTAGGTTGACTATATTATTAGTTGTTGACATGTTTAAATATATTATGTATAACATTTCAATAAAGACTATAATGAGTAAAACACACCGAAGTTGAAACTCGTCATACAAAATCTAAACAATGAGCAAAATTTAAACAATGAGCTAATTAAATAGTTCAAAATACACATCAAAGGAAAAAAGTTACGGTATAAAGTAGTATGAGAAACATATCAAGTGATTCAACCATGGAAGCCTATAAGGTCACCTACATTTTCATTTTTCAAGACATTTGTTGAAGGAAAAAAGGGAAGAAATGGATGAAAACCGCAGACTTTTGGGTTTAGATTGCGAAGGAGAAAGGAGGAAAAAGGGTTCGAAACCGTTTGGAAAGAAAGGAAAAGGAATTAATTGGTTTTTTGAAAAGGGGGTTTAATATTGGATATCATGTAGGGAAAGCCAACTAATATCACAAAAATAGCAAGTGGTTAAAGTGCTTTGAAGTAACCAACATGGCATGGGTTCAAATCTTTAAAGGGATTTTTTTTATAGTAGTTACAAATTGTTTTCACATAATTACTTTCAGAGATTTTTGAAGGCATGAGTTGCCCCAAAACGAAGAGGAGGTTGAAATAGTTTTCACAAACATAAGACGCTTCTCGATTACTACTTCATTAGCTGTGTCATTGCTTCAAGAGTAGAGATGATCATTCATTTTTTAATAAATAATGTTACTCTAATAAGAATTAAATTAATTTTAACACAATTCGACGGCGAACATTATGTATGCACTCTCAAGTTGTCAATCAATTATTTTGTCATCTCAATATGAAAATTTCATTTTTAGCTTCCTTAACCCATATCCTTCAACCACAGGCTAGCTAGATCAACTCATTGTTTGAAAAATATGTCTGGTTTTTTTGGTCAAATGTATTAAAATCACCATTATGATAGAAGGGCATGGTAGATTTTGTGATGAAAAGTTTCATTGTTATTGTTGTTGTTCTTATCCGCAAGTCGTTGTTTGCCCTGAAGTGACCCATGAGAAACTTTAACCATGCCATCACATTGACATGCCAATCCTATCTATAATTTTTCTCCTTTCTCAAAGTAATATTTATCTATGTTGCTAAATTCAACCTTAATTTACTTTTATTGATATTAAATTAATTTTTTTATTGTCAATGATTTCAGTGATTAGTTTATCGATCTACAATTACAAATCTCAAAATCCATCCCCTAAAACGAGAAGAGATAATCGATTTTCTCTAAATCCTATCTATGTTTGGGTCTTGAAAACAAGAAAATTAAATATGAATTTTTTACTTTTCATATTTGTTCTTGAGTAAATAGTCAATTACCCCCCTGTAATTAACAAAACTTCAATTACCTCCCTGAAATTGCACAACGTTAATCAAGACCCAAACATAGATAGGATTTATTAAAGGTAATTGAAGTTTATTGAAAAGATGATTACCAAAAGTGTTTATTGAAAAGAAATACATTGGTGGAGTTGAGGAAATTCAAAAACTTCATGATGACAAGAAGCTTGAGAAATTGCTTGATTGTTGTGAAAGGATTGATGACATTGAAGGAGGTGATGGTGTATATGAGATTTGTGGTGATATAAAGTTTGTTCCTTGTGAAACATGTTATGGAAGTTGTAAACTCTACTATGAAGGTGATTATGAAGAATATGATAATTGTGAGGTTGGTGGGTGAGTGTGGATTTCAAAGGTGTTCTCATTGCAATGAAAATGGCCTAATAAAATGTTTCATGTGTTGTTTCTAGTTCCATATTTCATTTTGACATTTAACAATGAAAATGGCCTAAGTTAATTGTTAATTGTTTGCCTTTAATATCTTTTGAGTCAAAGATAAGAAAAAGAAAAAAAAAATATAAATATAAATTTTCAAGTTCGGAGAGCATTTTGCACATAAGTGTAAAACTTCAAAGGAGTATTTGCAAAACATCATGTTGACTAACAGAAGAATTTGACGGAGGGGGTAAATTGATTAACGTTGTACAATTTCGGGGGGTAACTGAAGTTTTGTTAATTTCAGAGGAGTAATTGACGAAACTTAAAATTTCAGGGGAGTAATTGCGTATTTACTCATTTGTTATTTTAACTTTTCAAATTTTGTTTACTCGAGTATTGAATTTTGTTAAAATATTTTTTGCGTATGCTGTTTATAATTTTTGTACATCTCATTAATTAATTTTTCAAGAAAGTGACCGTCAGTTTTTGCACAATTTATTTTAGGGAAAATTTTTTCACATTTGGTTTAAATTGAATATAGATTTCAGGAGGTGTTATATATTTTTTTTTTGAAGGAAGGAGGTGTGTTATATATTTAGACACACAAAAGTATAACATTGTATCTAAGTATAAAATGCAACTCACACGTGTGAGTTGTTGAAACCTATGAAAGAAAACAAAAAAATAAAAAATCGTATATATATAGTGTTGATGTCAAATTTTGTGTTCGTAAAATGTTGTTTTTAGTGTATGAAAAATTGCTACACTGCACATTCCGTGGCTAACAAGTGGTTACACCAGTGTCGCATTCTAATTTTATAAGAGCTAACAATTTTAAGTCTATGTTTGATTCACCTTCAAATTCTTTTAAAATTGTTGTAGAAAACCACGACAAAGTGGAAGCTTCGCTTTGTAGCTTGTGAAAATCACAAGAAATCCAAGTTAAAAGTATTTATTGTCGGTTACCTTAGAATCACTTAGTTGAGAAGTAAAATCCAACCTTGGTGAAGTAAGTTTGATGCTCTGACATACCGGAAAAAAAGAAGAAAAAAAACGAAGGTGTATTGGGGTTAAGTGTATGAAGACCTTGAATGAGGCTTGTATGTGTAAATTAGCGTGGCAAATGGTGGCTAGTCTTAAGAAATTATGTGTAAGTATTGATGTGGTTGTAATAGCATGTCTTCTATTAGTGTTAGTTCAACATCTTCTCCTCTTTAGAGGATTATTGTAAAGGCTTGGTCGAATGTTATATCAAATATATCATGGATAAGTAGTGAGTATGAAAACACCAACATGTTTTGTAAAGATGCTTGGATCCTTGAATATGACAATCTTAAAAGAATAATTCGGTCATTTTGTCCCTCCGAGTAAAATTAACGATCATGCATCATTTTATGGTAATAGCTTGAGATGAAATTGGGAAAATTTTGAGATATATTCCTCTGTATATAAAAGAAGCTATTGATCATGTTCAACCTCCTTCTCTTACAAGCCTAAATACGTCGTATATATGAATTTTGAACTACATCACATTGGTTGTGATACAAATAAATGCGCAAACTTTCTTGCACTTTGAACTCATTATACTTCTTTCAACTTAGTTGTGATGAAATCTTTTTTATTATTAAACATTCTAATATGCAATGATTTCATCTGCCGTCATTTTCATCGGTTTAGATAGTTAATGCAATTTCATTATTAGAAAAACAAAAGTTTGATTATTTATGAAAATAACCATTTCTTAAATTCCGTATATGGAATTGGAGACAATATACACATTTATTCCCCCCTAAAAAAACACTTTATTTTGATTATCGTAACCTTTGGCTACTTGAATTATTCTATGCATTCATCATTTAGTATTGGCCGTGTTTTTTATTTAGTTAAACGGTTAGTAAGGTCGAGTTGTAACCGACTATTTGAAAGCATCTGAGCATGTGGTTGGTGAATTTCCTTGCAACTTTTTTTGTTTCATTTCTATTGTTATACTGTACAAGTCAAGAGAGTACATTTGAGAAAATAATATTTAATTTTTTAAGGTATAATATAATCTAAATAATACACAACTTTTTAAGGGAAATAAATTATACACACTTGTTCTTAATTTAATAAAGAATTAGTGGGTTTAGTTACAAATTTAATAAACTATGCAAAATTGATATTTTCTTCTCATAATCATTTTTTTTATAGATCAAGTGATAAACAAAATATAAAATTCAAAAACACACTTGTGAGATTAGATATTCAAACTTGAGTAAATATATATGTTAGAGATGATCAATATCTTCATTGTCCGTTGGATTGACGACTATAAAGTACGAATTCTTCTTGAATTAGGTGTGTTTCGATGTTGAATACATGTCAATGTCCGACATCAACACCAACACGACACCTATAATTATACTGAATTATATATATTTTTTTAAATTATTATTCATGTCAGTGTGTTGATGTTCGTGTCGTGTTCGGTGTCCGTGTTTATATCCATATTTCATAGATGATAATCTTAACACAAACTTTCATCCCAAAGAAAAAAGGGTAACAGTGAACACTAATAAAGAAAACTCACACAAAATGGAAAATAATATCTAGTCATGTACTACTTGTATTGACAGTTGGATTGACATTTTTCTAAGTATGCTATAAACATTTAATATACCATGACTTCAACTGTCAAGTGCATGCAAAGTGTCAACTGTCCATATGCAACTTATGCAAGCATATTTCCCGCACACAGTTATGTTAATCCGGTGGATATATTTTCTTGTTACAAAAGTGCGTTTGAAAATAAGTTAATAGTCTTCTTTCAAAAAGAAAATAAGCTAGTTAATGGTCTGTGCATTCACGGTAACTAGGGCCATGCATATACCCACTGCCACAACTTGTAGCTAGCTTAGCTCTGTATTGGAATTAAATAAAATTTCTATTTCAGTTGAACATGGTCAGTATCGATATTAAATGTGGATAAGAGTAACTCATGTGTTGCCACAAGAGTTTAAACATTCTACATGGGCACACACAAAGAAAGAAGACAATGACACGACGAAATGGTTAAATATTGTCTATTTTTACATCACTAATTGATATGTTTTTTTTGTGTGCGACTAAATAATGTGTCTATAAACTCACAAAAAAAAAATCACAAAAAAATGGCGTGTCTATAAACTTTTATGACCACACAAGAATTACTACAAAGATATTAATGTCTTACCGCGGTCCACAAATAACTCTAACCTATATTACTTTCTAGTTGTTTGGTCAGCGAGTTAAGACTTAGGGTATGTTTGTTTCAAAGGGAAAAAAGTGATGAGGAGAGAAAGGTGAGGGAAAGAAAGAGTTTCAATGGTTTAGAACTCTCTAAAAAATGTAAGGAAAGAAAGAATTTATGCGGGACCCATGTCGGAAATCTTTCCTCCCACATATATGCATGGAATGCTTGAGGAATTCAAGTGTTTTATTTAAAATGTCCAGATTGCCCTTACTTTTATTATTTGTTCTTTATTCATTTTACTACTCCAATTGTTGTCTTATTTATTTATTTTTTCAATTCACCGCTAACTTTTTTTTAAAATAATTAACCGCTTGACATTTTGTTATTACATATAATTGTTTTATGATACATTTTATTTTTCCAATGAACTATAGACAATTAGTTTATATAAACTAACATATTATTTTTGGTTAAGGGTAGTATGTTAACTGCTAAATTTAGGTCTTTCTTTTCTTCAACTATCTATTCCACTTTCTCTTGTACCAAACAACCAAATCAATCCTCTTACTTTCTACTCTCTTTCTTTCCTTAGACAATCTTTCCTTTCTCATTCTTTCTTTTAACTTTCTTTGTGCATCCAAACAAAGCCTAAGGCTTGGGTTCTCAAGAAGGGAAAAACTGTGGAATATTATATAGTTCACCATAATGTGATAAATGTGTTTCTTTATTTATATTACTGGTACATAATATCAGCAAGTTTATTGGTAATTATTTCTGCCGGAAAATCTAATTGTCCACATGATAATGCATGTAAATAATCTTGAATTTAATAGTTGTTGTATTGAATTGGATGCATGAAATGACGAATTTGATAATTTATTATTTTCAAAAGAACATATATCAAATTAATTTCATGAAATTGTAGGTATAAAAAGTTTGAGTTGATACCCTAAGGTGCTTAGCTTGTGGGGAGAATCAAGTTTAAATCTACACAAAACACACTTTTGTAAGGGGTGAAGAGTCTTAACAATTAAATTAGATCATAAGTCATTGTGGCAATGTACAAGTCCAAGAATTTGTGAAGCTTAAAAAAGTTTTTTTTTTTAGGCGCATTCCTTGCAAAGTTGCAAATGTGATTAGTCATCAGAGTGATATTTCACTCTATGTTGAGGAAATGAAGAATTGTGAAACTTTGGATGAATGAAGAATATGTTGTGTTAAAGTGTATTTCCATCCAAGTCTTACATTGAGTACTAAGTAAAAAAAAGTGGATAGTTATTATAAAATATGATGAATGATATTTGTACAACTAATTTTAGACAAATTTTGTGATAACCATTTTTTCTCTCGTTTTATTAAACAAAACTAGTAGAGAAAGAGAAAGAAAGAAAAAGAGAGAGAATAAAAACGCATGTAAATATGAGAGAGATGATGATTGTTCCAAAGAAGAAATGAAGATAAGTAAAGGAGTGTAGAAGAGAAGGAAAAATAAAATATAGAATATGATAATTTTATCTTTATAAATTGAGCGATCAATATTATGAATTGTGTGTAAAATTGCACATCTTATAAACACTAAATTTTCTTGACTTTCTTGTCATTCATGTTGTTGGAACAAAATGTGTTTAACATTACCCTTTGAGTTTTGATGATAACAAGGTATTAAAAATTATCAATTGGATATGCTAATATTTGTTCAAGTGTGCAGGACCATAGACAAAATTTTCAGTGTCTAAATTAAGCATAGGTTCTGAAAGAACAAATGAGAGCAATGAAATCAACAAGAAGGAAGCTTGAAGCATCTGAAAGAAAAGAGGTTCTGAAGACAAGTGGTCCTGAAGCTGACGTCATCAGAAGCACTCTCCTCAGAAGTTGGTCACCAGAAACTGACGTCATCAGAAGCATCTGAAGATCATCAGGAGCTGAAAGACTGAAGAACTTCAAGTGTTGTTCAAATGAAGATTGAATCACGCCTATCATTTCAGAAGATTGGGATAATAAAACAACGGCTATCTCAAATGGATTTAAAGGCATTGGGTGCTTATTCAGTAGAGAGCGTTGAAAAAGGACATTTGTACGAAGTGTACAACCACTATCTCCACTACTCTGTTTTTATGTCTGCTAGTACAAGAACAACAATTGTGCCTGCAACGGTGTTCCTCCAGACTTGGAATGGATTTGAAATTGCTCCTTCATAGGACAATAACCAAATCAGGCAACAGATCATTGGTGATTTGATCAAGCTTCAAACGTATCATGACATAATATTATATCAAATGGATGTAAAGAGTGCATTTCTCAATGGAGTGATATTAGAAGAAGTGTTTGTCAAGCAACCTCCTGGTTTTGAGGATCTGAAGCATCCTGACCATGTTTATAAACTTAAGAAATCACTATATGGTCTTAAACAAGCTCTCAGAGCTTGGTATGATAGACTGAGTAATTTCTTAATTAAAAATGATTTTAAAAGAGGTTAAGTTGACACAACACTCTTCAGAAGGACTCTTGAGAAAGACATTCTTGTTGTGCAGATATATGTTGATGATATAATATTTGGTTCTACTAATGCATCTCTTTGCAAGGAGTTTTCTAAGTTAATGCAGGATGAATTTGAAATGAGCATGATGGGAGAATTGAAGTTCTTCCTTGGAATTCAAATCAATCAAAGCAAAGATGGGGTGTATGTTCATCAAACAAAATACACTAAAGATCTTCTGAAGAAATTCAAGCTTGAAGATTGTAAAGTGATGAACACACCAATGCATCATACCTGCACCTTAAGCAAAGAAAATATTGGATCAAAGGTAGATCAAAAGTTGTATAGAGGTATGATTGGTTTTTTGTTATACCTCACTGCATCTAGGCCAGATATTTTATTCAGTGTGTGCTTATGTGCAAGATTCCAGTCAGATCCTAGAGAATCTCATTTAATTGCTGTTAAGAGAATCTTCAGGTATCTGAAAGGAACAACTAATCTTTGACTCCTCTACACGAAATCTTTAAATTATAAGTTGGTTGGATTCTGTGATGCTGATTATGCTGGTGATAGGATTGAAAGAAAATCAACCAGTGGAAACTGCCAGTTTCTTGGTGAGAATCTGATATCCTGGGCTAGCAAAAGACAAGCAACTATTGCTATGTCTACAGCAGAAGCAAAATACATCTCAGCTGCAAGTTGTTGCACACAACTACTTTGGATGAAACATCAGTTGGAAGATTATCAGATTAATGCTAACAATATTCCCATTTATTGTGATAATACTATTATTATTTGTTTGTCAAAGAATCCAATTCTACATTTAAGAGTCAAGCATATTGAAATCAAACACCACTTTATTAGAGATTATGTTTAAAAATGAATTTTAGATATACAATTCATTGATACTGAACATCAATGAGATGATATATTTACTAAGCCTTTAACTGTGAAAAAATTTGATTTTATAAATAAAAATTTGAACGTGCACTTTGTGTCTGATTAAATTTGCTTGTCTATGAATAAGAAGTTAGATTCTGAAGTCATTCAGAAGCTATGATCCATCAGAAGCTCTTCATTGAGATTCCGAGGAAAATGTGCTTCTGAAGATGACGTCAGCATCTGAACTTCAGAAGCTGGACTCTTTGCTTTTGAATAGCAGAGTTAGTGGAAACGTTGGAAGTTACTTTTTGATAACACATGTCCCACTAACTTGGCAGTTACTCTGAGAAACTCTGACGTGGCTTAAGTGTATTAGTGTATAACGTAAGAGAGCAATGATGATTTTATGTTTTGAATGTACTATGTCGCGCCCCTAAGTCAATAATGATGTGTTTGTTTGTCCCGTTCTGAATTGCAATCATTTTTGCTAAAAACACTTAGACAAAAACACAAACTACTCACTTCACAACCTACACTTTCTGATTTTAGACTGAATCTCTGCAAAAAATTGCTATTTTCAAATCAAAACCTTAGAACCCTAAAACTCTCATCAGTATCAATGGCAACTTCAAGTTCAAATCAAGGAACCTCCATGCAAATAGCTACTGGTGAAGCATATGAGATTAAGGGAAGAACGATGAAGCTAGAGGAATGGGAATTGACAGTTCAAGTTGAAAATCCAGTGGATTTCATCTCCTTAGCACATCATGGCTGTGAGCTTAGAGATTTCTTTCACTCTCAAGACTTGGATACTTACTTCAGCATGTTGAATGATCCTACTTATGAGAATCTGGTCAAGCACTTCTGGGTCAGAGCTGAAATCTATGATAGTCATGCTGCTAGGTTGGAAGAGCATCAAATGGTCCTAATAGATCCTACTTTGGAAGGGAAGACCAGAGAACAACTTGGTTTGAAACCATTCATCTTGTGAATATATGCCTTGACAGGAATACTTTGGTTTTGATGATCGACAAAAGAAGTCCTAGAAGAACAAAGATGCAAAAAGCGGAAAAGAAGATTCAGGCTTTGTAGTCTTGGATTTTATTTTTTGTAATAGGACTTTTATGTAAGTAGTAAAAAATGCTCTCATTAAAATATATCACACACTCACAATGTTTTTTTTTTTATCTAAAAGTGATTTTACATGAAACTATTTTTTGCATCAAAAGTTATAATTTATTTTGGAAACTGCATAATGTTTTTAGCATAAAAATAATTGTTAGCATGCATTGACAATTGCGAGTATTATTCTTATGTGACCACGTTGATTATTTTATATGGTTTCATATACTAAGAATAATAGTTCAGCATGTTGACGTGGTGAAAGTCATCGGTTCGAATCCGATTACCCCAATGCAATGTGAATTTTTCCATTTTGATGACGATATGCAATGCGAATGGATAAGAGGCTTGTGGGGTTGACATAAGGTGATATAGGACTGTATAATATTTCTGG
>Ga0315915_1000144_pt1 | contig 56058 bp, 27 predicted proteins | sample MpolbnodulesMG_FD_207738 | JGI IMG/M metagenome (GOLD analysis project Ga0315915, IMG submission 207738) | Medicago polymorpha root nodule microbial communities from Los Angeles, California, United States - branched nodules | ecosystem: Host-associated > Plants > Roots > Nodule | place: USA... | reverse complement strand
CCCTTCACATACTGCCATGGAAGAACCCTGACAATGTAGGTGGGGCTTCTTCCCATTAATTTTGCGCCTCTAACCCTGTAAGTTTAGAAAGATTCGAGTTCTATTTTTATTGCAGAGCTAACAGTATATGTATAGGAAACGTGTCATTAAGAGTTTGTAGGACAGCATCATTCAAACTGAGATGCTCATTTCAATTCTTTGAAAATAATAAAATGTATAGTGACTTTAGTACATGATGAAAATAATTTATATTTCTTCCGCGCCTACTTCAATATGTTATGTATGAGCTTTAGAGTTTGAAATATGGCAACACATTATCAACAACCCTTGTAAGAACAAGCACTCTTTGGAATAATTAATAAAATAAAAACCACACTCATATTAACAATGGTTGCATCGTCATTTCAGCAACAAACTTAGGTACAATCCTATTGGCCGCGTTCCTAACAGTTTCTCACTGCAAAAAAGGGTTTCCAGCAATAAACAGTTCCATAAAAACACAATTTTAGCATGGTCATGAGCTAAGCCTCCTAGAATAGGAATAGGCATATCATATCAAATGTACATATCCTAAAAAAAGCAAAGTTTATGCTATCTGTAGGTACATTTTCAGATAAATTATATTATACGAAAGTATACATTCAATAATATGTGATTTTATGCAAAGTTTTTACCACTTGTTTCCTAAGGCCAGCACATCAAAACCACTTGTGTGTTTCTATAAACTTGGTTTTTTTTTCTTTTTTTCTCTTTCATTATACCACTTGTTAAAGCGTTTAGGTTTTTTTATACCACTTGTTTTTACGTCCAAAACAACACAGCCACTTGTGTTTTTTGAATATCTCGTGATAGCCATTGGTTGGTACTTGGCATCCAATGTGCTAAGATCCAAAATAATCTGCTACCATTCTTTAACCACTCATTTATATCTCGTATCCAAATCAGCTTTGCAGTCACATGTCAAAACCTTTCAAACACTACCTACCTATCCAACAATATTTTTATGATTTACGGAACACCAATTTGATTATATTACAATTTGCTATTTTAGGAATTTCACAATATTTAAAATATCCTAAATTTGCAGCCATTATAACAAAAACATAGGCTTTTCTTTCTAGAGCTAGAATTTGTAGCATGAAAAGAACACAGAAAACCTGATACTCATACAAAGCACTACTATTTACTACAAGTAATAACTTATATGCTACATTGGTAAATGTAATCAACAAACTCTGATAAGATTAAATTTTGTACAATTTCATCCTCTCAAATACCACTTCTGTCGAGACCTAGACGGTCGCTACAAAAACTTGATCGCACAACTGAGAGTTGAATCCTCCCTGTCCACTCCTCTCCAGGCTTCAAGTTCACAGGTTTCTCTATAACTGCACCATCTACACAAAGCATTTGTTTGTACTCTTCATCACCGAAGTCCACCATCGACTTCGATTTCTTCTCCCATGGATTCCACACGGCTGCACAAAGAAACAAAGCTGTCAGCCTGTCACCAATATCAAGGAAATTACCATAAAACTACATACCATAGATTAAACAGAATAGCTTTTCTGTAAACATTTAAAACCTTATTCGCCTTTGATGTCAAGTTATGAAAATTTGTGTTTTTTGTTACTTTGGGGGAACTAAAGAGGACAGTGTTCAGCTTCTTTTGTCATGTGATATGAGTTGTGAACTTTTAGTAGCTAAATATAGCAAATAGCATACCAACATCAGGGAGACCTTCCTTTCTTATAATATATGTCCGTTTCCATTCATGATCTAGAACTGCGATAATGTTTGGAGAGCTAAGATAAACACGATCCACCTGCTCGGAAGAAAGGATCAACTTTGTAAACCTCTTTATTCATAGGCTAGGACTGAAGAGTTATAGTTACCACAACCAAAAATAAAAGCTTAATTTGCATCGTGGAACATTGAATATGTATATGACATAATCATAAATAGAACCCACAAGATTTACCTCGGATTCAAATGTTATCGCATCTCCTTGTTCTGTAACTCGTGCTTTTTGGGAAAGGTTGTCCAGGTAATCAAGTGTCTCAAGACCTTCAACCCTTATCTCACTATACAGAATTTTTAACAAGTCCAATTATCATATTTGAAGAAAATTATATATTCCAAAACTATCGGGATGAGAAGGTATAGTGATTTTTAGATCAATAAACCAAGTATTTATCATTATTAAACCCTGAAGAAGTATACATACATAGATAGTGCGAAATAATCCAACAGTCAATTTGCAATGTACAAGAAAAAAGATGGTTGGACATCATCTTCTGCCCTCAAAAAAACAAACAATTGTCAAGTACAAGAAAGTATTATCCATACCTTATGTCAGAAACCAACAAGTATGTATGGTATGCGAATGAGAAACTAAATGGCTTGGCATTGATATTCCTCAGTCGTGATATCAGGGTTAGGTCTCCATCTGTCGTAAGAGACACTCGAAGGCGGAACTCAAAACTGGTACAATAAGGTAATTGTTAGCTTATTGTGGTTTGGAATTTACTTCCAACACATAGGGAAAGCAATGTAAAATACATGTCAGCTTCAAACAACCAAACTGGCAGAAAAGAAGAACAATCACTCAAAGTAGATATACTTTCATTCCATGTTAATAGACTGAGTGGATCATAATTCATGAGCAATTGTTTTATGGCAATCAAGTTAATACCTATGTGGCCAGCACTTCACATCTTCTTCAGATAATTTCAGTAGCAGGTCGACAAAGGATTTTCCATTGGAATCATTTGGAGGCAGAGGAGGAGGATTTTCGTCAATTGCCCACATTTTATTTCTTGCAAATCCATGCAGCTCCAGCGATCCACAGTTTCCAAACTATTATGAAAATTTAAGTCTAAGATATATGTGCTATGCATGTTACTTTAATCTAAATGAAACAGGCCCAAAATTATTGAGATTTGAGACTGAATATTCAAAATAGTAGTAATTAGTTATACCTGTGGAAAACATATTGGAATTCCTCCTCGTATTGCTTTTGGCCCCTTCGGAAGTGCCTACAATAATCAATTGCAAATAAGAGAAAGTAATAAAATTCTATATTTCCATATCCTGTCAGAGTTTTCGCTGAATTAATATCTAACTCTGTGGTGGTCGAATGCCATTCACACTTTCACATGTCTATATCGAGCAATTGCAACATTTAACATGATAAGAATGAAAAAAACAACAAATATTTGCTAGCTTTTTTCAAAAGAGTGCAATGCTACTAATCGATAGACCTTTTCTTCCCTCGTTTTCTTTTGCACTTATATGATTAATTAACAATGTAGAAGACTATGACTCATCAACCACTGAACTCATTCCATTTCTGCAGAAATTTGTGGTTGGTTTATATACAAAGCAATGTTGTTCACATAATATCTACAATGTTATGCAATACATATCCGCGGACGAACTCATTTTTGATAATAGGATGATGAATGTTGACATAAATTTTCCTGATTAGCACCGACAGTAAACAAATCCATACCATCTAAAAATAAAAATACTTTTTAATCAAAATTCAAAGACACACCTTGCAGCTTGTGAATAGTAGTTCTTCCCCCTGCTCATTACGCCATGAAGTGACCTGCGCTCCATGTAAGCTTACCTAATTGCAAGAAAAGACAGCTAATCACAATACCACCTCGATTATATATTCTCAAACTAGAAATATAATTTACAAACCAAGTTTTCCTTATCATGTATTGATATTGAATGATATAAATGATAAAATCACAATTTCATCAAATGTTAAAACCGATGCAAATAAATCGATCAACAAGTTCTAACCCGTGCTGAAGCGCCTTGTGGGGTCCGAAGTACAACTTGATCGATTCCATTCCAGTCCTTTGTAAATTCAGTTGCTGCTCTGAAGTCCCACACAGCCGCTGAATGCCCCATCTAAAATAATTTAGGTTCTCTATTTCTCCGCTCTCGAAGCACAACCTAATAAGCTTATTGAACTCGGTACATGCAAATCCCTACCGATTGAAGGGGAATCTAGTCCACACCTATACTGAAACAAACAAACAAGTAAATTAGATTTGTTAATCAGAAGCAAAATCCCAATAACCAATTAACTCACTTAATCTATCCTCGCCGGTACCATTCAGATCCAGGGAACCCTAAATCTATTTTTTTTTAAAACAAGAACTGTGAATATATACGAAAAATCGATTAAAGCACTGAAAGACAAAGACAAAACAAAAATTATAACATTTGGCAATTGAAGATCAATCAACCTGTCACACACACACCTAAACATGTACATTGAAACTTGTCAGATTTACGGCAGAAAAAGACAATTATATGCTGAAGGATCTTGGACAAAATTCAGCAGTTTTGAAACAATGCATAAAACAAAAACACATAACAATTGTAAATAAAATAAATTTCCACAAGAATATAATCAAAATAATAATAACAGTAACAGTAACGGTTCCTTCAAGAAAATGAAACTTATTAAAATAAAACCCAAACACTATAACAAAATCCCATCAAACTCAACACATTACTACACAAATAACTCCTACTTATCAAGTATACTTACATTATCAATTTACACAAGGTCTTGATTCTCTTGAACGATAATGCATGAGCAATATCAAATTGGTTAAGAAATTCACACATGCAATGAGAAGAAGCAATGCCGGTTTTTCAAAATAACTGCAACAAAAACCAAAGGGGTGAGACAAATAAAAATGCAGAAATGTATGTATGAGAAAGAAGAAGAAAGAAGTATACAAAGTTGAAATAACTGTACCCTTTTGTTAGAAGTATTGATTGAAACAGCAAAGTTGAAAAGTTGAAACACGAATCTAGAGTAACTGGTTGGTGGCAATGTCGTGAGAAAATGGGATAAAGAAAAACATTGTTGTCTTATGTTGTGTTGGGTGGTGAAGAGATCTAATCTAGGATTTGGACGTGGAAATACGAGAACAAGTATATTAGACACAACACACATGTACAAACCGTCAAATATTCATTATTTAATTTCATTTAATGTAATGATTTTTTTTACTGGGATTTAATGTAGTAATTTAATTTTTAATGCTTTTATGATTACCCTTTAAAAATGATACTGCCGGTAATAATAACATTTTTGGATGAGTTGAATTTCATAATGTTAAAATCAAAGGGACACTTTTTCTCGATTAAGTCAACCTTATTAGTTTCATAAAAAAAGTCAACTTTGTTAGTGCTTAGAATAAGAACTTTTTTGTTTTAAAGGTACTCCCTCCCTCCGTTTCTAAATATAAGCAACATTTACTTCTTAGGTTCATTCATTTAATGATGTATGTGGTTCATAATATGGACCACATATATCATTAAATAAATGAATCTAAAAAGTCAATTTTGCTTACTTTTTTGACAGAACAATAATACTCCGTCTGGTCACATTTATAAGCAAAGAACGACTTTTTAGGTTCATTGACTAAAAATCTTTATGAAAAGAAAACCTCTCCAAAGATTCAAACCCGAGATCTAATGGTTTCATCTCAGCATTTTGACCACAGAGCCACCGACAGTTTTCTTGATTTAATTTTGATTCCATTAACTGATACACTCTTTTTAACAAACCATAAAATCCCTTTGTCCGTTTCCCACTATCACATTATTCATAACCCACTAGTCACACACGATTATTATTGTCAACATTATAACTTCTCATCCCACTAAACCTCACCTACTTCCCCCTTCATCATCTCTATATATATTCTTTCAATTACAACACTATTTCATTGATTCATTTTTTTCATGTGTATATAGTTCACATTGTTAACTCTTGAAGTTTTGGTGTCTAATTTTCCTCTTTAATATTTCTCTGGTCACGTTTGTTCTTGGTATTTCTTTTTATGGTTTTTCTTCACCCATGTATTTTGTTTTTATACATCACATCACTTCATGTTTTGGATTGTTGTATGATATAGCTAATGATTCTTTCCATTCTTGAAGAAAATTGGCGCTATAGATTAGACTTTTTGGAGACCTAATGTAAAGTTAATAACTTTTAATGTGGATTATATGGATTTTTTTTTGACAAAAACAAAACGATATTCATTCATTCACATTGATAGAATACATCAGAATCAACATCGCTAAAAGCGTAAAGGATGAATCTGCGAACAAACTCACATCACCAAAGTTAATAGCATATAACGGCAAAATGCCTACAAAAAATATGATGAAATCTAAATCACCAGAATACTCATGCTTCCGGATCTGCAACGTTGGCGTCCAAATCATGGATTGAATTTGTGATTGACTGAATCTGATCTTTCAATATGAACCAAACGAACACCGCAATAAGGCGCGAAATCAAACAACGCCGCACAAGACGACGAACAATACAACGCCGCACTCAGACGACGAAATCATGAAAAAACAAAAAAGAAAACACTTGATATATGTGGAAATCACTTATTTAGATTGAAAGAAAAGAGAAAAATGATGCAAAGGAGGTGATTCTAGGTCAAAAAATGACCTAAAACCGCCCCTCCTCGACGAGTGAAAGAGAAAGAAAACTTAGAGAGAAGTTGGAGTTTCTCTCACTAAAAAATTAGGGCCGGTTACTCGATTATATGGATGTTATCATTATCATTTTGTAAATGAATATAAACAGGTTATGAGTGAACCTTAATGCATGACTAATTTTTTTTAACAAATTGTCTACGTTATTGATCGTTATTTCAAGATAGCCACTTATAGCATTTCTATAAGCAATATATATGTCTGATTTCATTTTTTTTATGGAATATATACATCATATAGTCAATTATGATTCAATTTAGTTTTTTAAAACACTATTGTATTCCATTAAATTTCTCTAATAATATAATCAATTTGATACCTATACATGAAATTCTAAAAAAACACGTGCGTCGCACGGGTTAGAGTCGAGTCATTTGTTAACGGAGTAAAATAATGTAAACCATTCCAAGTTAAGTTTGAAATTTGAACGTTGAAAGGTACCTTTTGGTTAGAGTGTGGTTGACAGTTGAGAATTGGGAGAGAATCAACAATCACACGTTGTTTTGAGGAAGAATCTTGCGGATAATGAAAAATAAAAATGAACTAAAATATACAATAATTTTTAAAGTTCTTTTAACAAAAAAATGGAAGGTTGAACACATAGATATCACATAACATCAAACTCACCACAAAAAAAAAATATAACATCAAACTATTTTAACGACATGCGTATTTGTTGAGGTGATTTCCTTTTTTATCTCTCTAACGATGAGTAGTGGAAATGATTTGTCATCAGCTTTCCAATCTTATCTTTAAAATTGTCTTCTTTTTCTTTTTCTATGATGGGAAACATTTCTCATTTTATCTTAAATACATTACTATTATATGAAAATTGCTTTTTCTCACGTGTTTTTTTTAAAAACACAGAGAGAAAACAATTTTATCCCGAATGGTAATTAACTATCATTCATCCAAAGGTGGTTAACTACCACTGCGATTTTTCCTAAATTAAATAGAATAATAAAATCATGTCAAGAGGAAACAAGACTAAATTAAATAAATAATAAAATTCTTTAATAGAAATGAAACCAGAGTTCACCAAACACAAAAAAGACCCATGTTCACCACTCCCGCCGCAATTATCTCCCCTTTCCCGCGAATCGAATACTCTGATTAGAGCACAATCCCGTTTGTTGTGAAATTGCGGCGGCGTCGTTTTCTCATTTACATGCTCTTGCCTCTGTGAACTGGTCTCATATTCATCCTCACATAACTCTGTTTCTGCTTACAATCATAGCTTCCATTGATTCATAGCACTAAAGCATAGTATTTAGTTTTAATTTTACTTACAAGTAAGTATTTTGTGTATTTGTTGTTTTTATATATCATTAGTAGAAAATTTGTGTCGAATGATTGATGTTCCATTTACTTACCTGTGTTAGTCAATTAATATAGGTTTTTATTTTTTGTATTAGTGCAAGAAGGATTTGAGTCTTGTGATGAATTGGAAACTAATGATTGTTTAGAAGTAAATGATACATATGAAGAAGAAACACCGTGTGCTGGGATATCATTTGGATCTGAAAAAGAAATTACCGAGGAATTATGCTCAACTAATTAATATCATGAACAAAATTTGGTGTGTTTTATATTCATTTAAACTTTTATGTCACGAACATAACTGATTAAGTATATATTCTTTGTAGGCTCCTCATTATTCTTAGGTCATAAATCATAATGCTTCTTATTCTGACTTGTTACAGGTATTGTTTTGAAGTTTTTTTATTGTATTGAAATACAATCTGTTGGTTTTTTATTGTGGGGGAATACAATCAAATTTTAATACAAAAAATACCAATATCTGTCTCTTTTTGTAGGAACAACACCATATGAAAGATCAACACAATCATCATATACATAGAAGTTGAATGATCAGCACAGTCATTGCATGAGGGTCTGCAAGGTTGCTATTGTGCGGTTTAAGGATTGTTGTTCTGCAAGATTACAGTCACGGCACAATCATCATATACCATTGATGTTTGGTTTTGTTTTCCCTGTTTCGGCATTTGGTGCCTCATGGTGTTTATTTTCATCAGCGTGTGGAGGCTTGTTTGTTTGGATATGTTTGTAGTATATTTGAAAGTGACATTCAATTTTAGACAATTTTGTGTGTGCAAATATGACACTCTAATCTATACCCGTAACAAATATGTTGAACATGAATCAGAGGGAGTAATTTTAGACAATTTTCTGTGTGCCAAACAAATTGAAACAGGAAACTACCACATTATGTTAAAGTTGGGCGGTGTTAACAAGAAACTGACGCATAGCTATATATATTCTTCTCATGTTTCACTTTTGTATATCATACACATTATGTTTTGGATCATATCAATATACCAAACCTATTCAAGTCGCTTTTAGTGCCATTTCATGGTTACCGATGTGTGAGTTTTTAAAATATATTTAGAGAAGTAATAACATGTAATAACATTGCTCTTTGAAACACTGTCATTGATGCCGAAAGAAATATTACTTAAGAATATTAAAACTTGAAGTACACATATTGATGTTCTTACACTTTTCATTCATTGACATGTATAACATAGACAAGAGTAATATTACATAACATGGATGTTCTTACCTCTTCCCAATTTGTCCTAGCTCATCCAACAGGAACAACATTTTAGTTTTAATCAGCAAATTTATTAACTCTTCCACCTGCACAAGATGTAACAAAGGAAGTACTCTCAATACATAAAAGACTCGTATAAACACAAGGTCTACCAACCACAACACCATGAAAAAAACACAAACTAGCATAAAGAAAATAATTCTATTTCATTCATATCCATCTCTCCTACAATAGGTCTTTCTAGAACCTAGGAAAAATCATAGCAAAAATAATATGCTATAAAAAGACCCAAAATTCCATTATGTAGCAACAAATGGGCCAATTTGGAGAATCAAGTACATTCCAGCATCCTGAACAATCTTTGCAAACTGGATCAGATCGAACCGTCCTCCAAAGTAGTACTACAAAATTCACAATTTGAAGTGAAATTATAAGATTTCATATAGAACTAGAAGTATGTTACACAAACTAACACAAGTTCAGGATTTACCATCAATAATTACATCTCCCATATCAAATTGACAAGAAAGAAAAGGGAAGATGGAAAGAAGGGGAAGAAGGAGATTTTCCAATTTTAAAAATGAACATGTAAATTTGTTGTAAAAAATGACTTACCTTGAAGAAAAGAGAACACGAATATGAAGCTATAGTTCCGATGCGATGGCTGATTGATTCTAAACGGATGCGAAAGGAAGAGAATAGTGGGTTGAAAATAAGCTGCGAAGAAAGAGAAACTGAAGCGATTTAATTATTTTTTTTAGGATTAATAATGCTTTTCACCCCTGCAATATAGGTCATTTCCGGTTTTCGCCTCTATAAAATTTTCGGTTTGATTTGCATCCTTGTAAAACTTTTTTTTTCTTCGGACAACACCCTTCCTCAATCCAATTCATCAAATGTGCATATGTGGCGCTGACTTGGTTTTTTTAATATTTATTTATTTTTAATTGTCCACATCAAATTTTTTTTTAAAATATCTGAAAATTAATTTTCAAAATTAAAAAAAATCCAAAAAATATTAAGATTTTTGTCCGAAAAATTTAAAAATTGATTTTTTTTTTCAAATATTAAAAAAATTAGAAAAAATATTCGGTTTTTTTTCGAAATTAATTTTTTTTAAAGATTATGGAGTTTAATTTTCAAAATAAAGAAAAGTTAAAATTAGAAAAAAACAAATTCGAAATTTTGAAAAAAAAGTCAGATTTTTTTCCGAAAAAAATATTTTATACAAAAAAATTTCTTGAAAATATTTTATTTTTAAAAAAATTCAGATTTTTTTTTTCGAAAATTTTATTCCAGATTTTTATAAAATCTTTTTTGAAATTAAAATTTTTAAACAAAAAATATAAAATTTGAAAAATATTTTTCGTAGTAAAAAATTTTCCTTAATTTTTTAAAAAAATTCCATAAATAAAAAATTTCCCGAACTTTTTTATTTTCAAAAATTAATTTTCAAATTTTTTTTATTTTTAAATTAATATAAATGAATTTATATTATAATTTTTTTTAAAAAATAGGCACAAATGCCACGTGTACCCTTAAAAAAATAAAAAATAATTATACCGTCAGCGCGCCACATAAGCATATATGCACAGTCAGCATGCCACACAGTGTAGCACGTCAGCAAATATGCACTGTCATATGGGGGAGGGTCTTTTCCGGAAAAAAAAGTTTTACAAGGATGCAAATCAAATCGAAAATTTTATAGGGGTGAAAACCGAAAATGATCTATATTATAGGGTGAAAAACATTATTAACTTTTTTTTTAATTTAAAAAAATTGAAGAAACTGCGGCGCGTGAAAAATGAGCTTTTACACACGCCCGTGAAAATTCGTATACCAGCGTCTGTACTCTATAGCAATTCTCTAAAAATATTGCATCCATTTATTATATTTTTAAAAAAAATAATAAGAATCTAAAAAAAAAATCTTAAAACAACTTAAATATTTAGGCCCGTTTGGATTAGCTTATTTTAGAGCTTATATAAAACAGCTTATGCAAATAAATAAGTTTTTATGTATTATTTATAAGTTTTTGAGGTTGTTTATGAAAAAACAGTTTATGAAGATACGATTTTCGCTAGTGAGAGCTTATAAATTAAAATAAAAGCTTATTTATTTACATAAATTATTTTTCATAAACTCAAACCATACGTGACCTTAATATAATATGATTAAACAAACAAAAGATAAGTTACTTAGAAAAAGACAAAAATAACAAACTTGTTTAGTAAAATAAAAATCTGACGAGCTAAGATTTAGCTGAAGAAAAAAACACAAGTCTACTTACAGTTAAGTTTGTTAGTATTTTTAAGGGTAAGCATGCATAATGTATTTAATTGAACCGAAAATAATGCGAAAATCCTAGTAATATATGAGAAGGAATCTGTTACAGCAAATCCCAATCATATGCGAATTTAAATAACAAGAATTCTGTTCCATATATTACCTTACCCAAATAAAGGATAATCCATCGACATCCTCGTCACTTTGACAACACCAACATCGTTGTCAACAAGAACAAGAACAAGAGAGTTTCGAAGCTGGGTTGGGGGTGAAGGAAGAAGAACAACAACAAACCTTTTTCTTTTTACTTGCTTGTTACCTTCAACCTCGATTTTCTATTCTTAATTGATAATTAAAGTGTCATTGTCAAAACTATATTATTAATAATAATAATATATATATTATTGGAATGGCACAAAAACCCGAACATGAACCAAAACCTGCAACAACAACTTCTTCTTCAACACCTAACCCTGTTCCTTCTTCTGTGGAACCAAACATGCTCCCCAAGTCCACCGCCATGATTCCTGCAACTTCTTGGTTTACACCAAAAAGGTAATTTACCCTTTTCACCCTTTTTTGTTGATAGATCCGTTTTGAACAAAAAAAAACTTTGAAAAGCAAGGAAATTTTGAATTTTTTTGATTTGGGTATTTTTTTAGGAGGGTTTATAATTTTGGGTTTGTTTTTGTTTTCCCTAATTTTATTTTATTGGTTGTGGGGCTTTTTTGAATGTTGTTATTGATTGGTATTTGACTAATGTAGGTTAAAATTAACTGGAATTTAAAAATTGATGCTTTTCTTTATGTATTTTGAAAAATATTAATGTTTTTTTTTTATTATGTTTTGTAGGTTACTGGCTATATTTTGTGTGATTAACATGTTGAACTATTTGGACCGAGGAGCAATAGCTAGCAATGGTGTTAATGGACATCGTAGGACTTGCACTGATGGTATCTGCAAGTCTGGAACAGGAATTCAGTAAGTTTAACTCTAATTAATTAACACTATACACTATGTTCTTTTTATTTAATTATTATTATTGAATAAGTTTAGGTTAATATTTTAAATTGTCATGATTTATGTTTTTTGTTACACAAAGAGTTATGTATTACATGGTTGTCAATGAATTTAAAACAAAAAAGCAACCTGTTAATTAAAAAAGTAATCTTGGCATTATTTAGTTAAGTTACAAATTTAAAGGAAGAAAGGGATTGAGATTGAGATTTTGGTGATAAATGCCCCCTTTTGGGCATGTTGAGAGAAAACCTATAGATTCGGTAGTAAGGAGAGTAGATCAAATGAAGGATCGTAAGATCACGAGAGGCGAACGATGTCCTAGAAAAACTATAAGAGAAACTATTAGGAAATACTTGCAAATTAGTGAGTTGAACCAATATATGGTTTATGATTGAACACTATAGCGTAATTTGATGCATGTAGATGGTCCCACTTAGTTGGATAAAGCTTAAATATAGATAGATAGTTCAGTTTATTTTCTGCAAGATAGCTACTGTCATTGCCTGTATGAGCTTTTCCTCGTGTTTCATACCATGATAGTGTACTGTAATATATGAAGAGCTGAATTTTCAGAACTTTGTAGTAGTATTTCTTGACAATATTGTTTTGTACTTCCGTGTAGGGGGGATTTTAACTTGAACAATTTTCAAGATGGAGTTCTTTCATCTGCTTTTATGGTTGGACTTCTTATAGCTTCTCCAATATTTGCATCTCTTTCAAAGAGGTAATGACTGTTTATGTTGAATAACTGTTACATATTCCCACAATGATACCTTAAATAAATACCTTGAACGTGTGAATCAATGACTAATATGTGGCTCATTGGGTTCTCTGTGCTTTATTTATCTTAATTATTTGACTTCTCAATGCTAGGTATGTTGTCAATGAATGTAACTATGAAACTTCTGAAATCTAAGCATGCTTTAAACAACAATTGGTCTATAATATTGAAATCCAATATGTCCTTGATTCACAAACAAAGCAATTCTAGTATCGTTGATATGAGTATTAAGAGTGGTTGTAGAAAGAAATAATCTTCAGCATGATTTTCATCTTACACTGATAAGAATGCCTTATCATTTTATTCCGACCTACTTTTTATATAATTAAAGTATCTATACAAATTCTAATAACCCAATACTGAGAACTTCGGACCTTCTCTTTCTAGTACATGCACATACCATTTATGTGATCTATATTATAAAATGTTAATATTTACATCATTCCTATATTTTGCAGTGTAAACCCCTTTAGACTTATTGGAGTTGGATTGTCAGTTTGGACTCTTGCAACCTTATGCTGTGGTCTTTCTTTCAATTTCTGGTCCATTACATTATGTCGCATGTAAGTGTTTTCTCCGATTATTTTTCAAGTTTTATGGTTTTTATATTGACCACTTACATAATAGTTCAAAGTGTAAGAACCATCTGATATTCTTATTTTTTTCCCTTATTTTTTTTCTTATTCTCTCTAGGCTCGTTGGTGTTGGCGAGGCTTCATTTATAAGTCTTGCAGCACCTTTCATTGATGATAACGCCCCAGCTTCACAGGTTTGTTACTTTCCCTAAAAACTGTCTAATGCTTTCTGACTTGAAGAATGTTTCCATCGTCTGTTGTGCTCATATTTAGGCCTCATATTTTAGTTAAACTAAGAAGCAATCATTTTGTAGGATTTTGGGTCGGTTGAAGCTTCAACGAGTTTGATGTTAATTATGATACCTTCATTGGGTCATTGATACCTTTTAAATTGTGATGCTATTTGCTTTGGTATAATTGTATTTTGGACTTAATTCACAAATATTGGTTTTAATTTGTAAATTGTCAATGTATATTAATAAACTGACTCAACTGTTTTAGTTTTATTCAATTCTATTAAGCATTAATGCTGAGTATTATAACTCAAATCACTATGAAATTTGGTCTAAGTGAGTTTATATTAGTTTGCTTCTATTCAACATTTCAATGGTTTGTAGATATAATCTGGCAACACTGGCTGATTTTTTCTCACCTTCTTGACAGTTGGAATATTTTATATTATATGGTATTGCGTTTGCTGCCTATTTTCTTTAGGGTTCTAACCTTCTTATATTGGTGTATGTATCAGAAAACAGTGTGGCTTTCTATATTTTACATGTGTATACCAGGGGGATATGCAATTGGCTATGTTTATGGTGGAGTGGTAAGTTTTCATTTAGTTTTAATACCATTATTTTATTCCAGTAGTAAGGAAAGATAAAAAAGAAAAACAGGATGTCAGTGTAATATTTCTCTTTCAATCTTTTGAAAACTGAAAAAGTAAAATTCGTTTCAGATAAGAAATATCTTAAACAGGGGAGGTAATTAATTTGAAAAATGAAAAAGTTAAATTCGTTTCAGATAAGAAATATCTTAAACAGGGGAGGTAATTAAAAGAGTAGGAGTAATAAACTTGAAATGGAATTTTTTTTCTCCCTTGTCATATTTTTTACTTGTTTTTGAACTTTCCTCTGATTTTATCCTTTCGTTGTGCATAAACAGGTTGGAAGTCATTTTGGTTGGCGTTATGCGTTTTGGGTGGAGGCTGTCTTGATGCTTCCATTTGCTATTTTGGGATTTGTTATGAAGCCTTTGCAGTTAAAAGGTGCACATTTTCATCTTGCATTGATTTATTTATTGTGGCACCTTGATATTGTTTTCGAGATTTCTAAACTACTTTTGGATACAGGTTTTGTTCCTGCTGATTCAAAAAAAGTGCTGGCAGTTGAGACAGTTCCTTTGGGAGTTCAAGGTACTATTATGTTTTAGACTAGTTTGGTGAGGATTTAAGCATATCCCCCACTTGAAATATAATTTAAAATTAGAAATATGTGCATGTTGTGTTACTACATGGTGGATATTCCACACTAATCGTACAAAAATTTGAAAAATTTACTTGAGACCTTTACTAACACATTTCATGTTGGACGTGCTTGTGTTATTCCTTTGTGCTTTTTTGAGTTTATTGTTTACCTGATTTTTTCTCTCGTGTTGTATTGCCTTTTTTATGATGATTTCCGATCCTTCTTTTTTATAACATATCTCCAGTATTGTTGTAATCTTTCTATATCTGAAAAAGGGGATAAAAAGAATCTAATTTCTATATCCGAAAAAGGGATAAAAAGAATCTAAATTTTGCCATTAAACCCTGATTGTTGAGAATGTTCTCCAAATAATTTTTTATCAACAATTAGGTATACTTCTCTTGTTCTCTGTTCCTTTCTTGTGTCCTTTTTCAAATGCAAGTGAGGGATGAGACATTTTGTTTTATAATGATGTAAGCATGTACTAACCAAAATTACTCCTGTGGTCCTAAGATTTAATATTGTCTATGCTTGAAGTGCTAACTGCAATATTTCCCCTTTCATGTCTGTGGGAAAATAACATGATTTTTCTCTAGGACAAGCTCAAATTCTCACCTATGTCTTTCAATTACCTGAAATGTTATGTTTTTGTTTTATTGGTTTACTTCTGAATTACAATCTCTTCATTGGACTTAACGAAGTTATCTTTTTTGATGGACAGACGGGGAGACTTCAAATAGAAACTACGAATCACATGAACCTTCCAAGTGAGAACTTCGCCTTTATCCTTGATTTACACAGTGGTTTCTATATTTTAAGTTTATGATTGATTTGCCGTTATAGTGCTTATAGATGCATTTCTCCTGTCAATATTTCTCAGCTATTATAAGGATAAAATTCCCTCCAGCTGAGAATGATTATCCCTCAATCCTTTTAAAACTTTTGTTGCTATTGATTTATTGTATCTCCGAGTGTGTGGCATCCATCTCTAAGTGACTGATGTACATAAATTATTTTTTGTGACTCTTGTATAGGCCAAAACATGCAAACAGAATATTAAATCAGCTCTCAATATTTCTGAAAGATATGAAAGAACTTTTGTCTGATAAGGTTTTTGTCGTCAACGTTCTAGGTATGCATCAACTGCTTTCTTCATATTTATTTCATTTGTCGTCGTCGTTAAATTCATCTCAGAAGCTTCATTATGACTAGCTTACATAAAAACTTCATATACCATTCTCCTCTACCTATATATGAACTATTTTTTACAATCACATCGTTTTATCATGTCTCTTTATTTAATTGATACTGAATTCCTATTTTCAGGTTATATAGCATACAACTTTGTCATCGGTGCTTACTCGTATTGGGGCCCCAAAGCTGGTTATAGTATATATAACATGGTGAGATTTTGTTTCATCTAATGCCAAGAGTGTGGATAAGATTTTATCCCTCTTTCATTGTTACTTGTTTAAAATAAGTATATGCCTGATACCTAATTTTCTGGTAAACACAATGTTGTTCGGTATAAAATTATTTTATTAACAATAGTTTACTTTGTCAGACTAATGCAGATATGATATTTGGAGGAATTACAATTGTAAGCGGAATATTGGGCACTTTGGCAGGAGGCCTTGTTCTTGATTACATGACTAACACCCTATCAAATGCATTTAAGGTTGGTATATGAATTATAGTGTGTACTCTAGCATTATTTATATTCATGTTTATGCATTTCCTAATTCATTTTTTTATTTGATGAGAACATTGAATATTTAAATAAGTGGGTCCCACCAAATTTATATGGGACCCACATGATTTGGTGGGACCCATATGAATTTTAACCAATCAAAGGGAGTGTGTTGAAAAATGTGTGTTAAAATGTGTGTTGCTAACATTGCTCTTCTACGGAAATATCTTACTGAGTTGTATCTAACATATAAAGTTATTTCCTTTCTAAGTCTCTCCTATAAATTCCATTGCTCCATCCTAACTACCTTGAATTCTTTTCAGCTTCTCTCATTGACAACATTAGTCGGTGGTGCCTTTTGTTTTGGTGCCTTTGCATTCAAAAGCATGTATGGCTTCCTAGCTCTTTTTGCTATTGGTGAACTACTTGTTTTTGCCACTCAGGTACTTCCCTTCTCTATGTGAAGAAAACTTCATGTTTGATTGTTTATAAGTAACACATGCTGCCTAAACTATATACATGCTTCTCATTTATTGGTATTTTAGCAACTCTGTCTCATTCATCTGTTAGCTAAACATCTTGAAATTCTCTAGTAATCATATTCTTCATGAACTATTGTATTTCAGTCTTCTTATGTAAATCACCAATATAACTGGGAAGTTAATCACAAACTTGCTCTTCCAAACCTAATGGTGTGTTTGGATGACTGTTGTATATTTGTATAGCCACTTCTGAGTATAATGTAATTTGAAATAATTAGTGTTTTGCTCCAAGAGTAATATTAAAAGATGTTAGGTAAATTTGCTTTTGAATATGAAATTATACTTATCTAAGTACTATATATAGAAGTTAATTTAGAAAATTACGAATGAGGACAAAATTGAGGAATAATGTGATTTTGACAAACATGAATTCTAGTTTGTGAATTTTGATATCAAAATGATGATGTAGAATATAGAGATGGTGTATCCAAACACTTCTTTTTGTTCACAAAAAAAGTCTTAGATTATATGATTTTTGTTACTGTATTTTTATTTACAAGCTAAGATAGCTTATAATCATTAGAATTTATGATTAAGTACCATTATGTGTACCTGATAAAAACTCGGAAAGCATAAATTTGTTCCATATATTGTATTATTTGTATATTCTTACTATTTTTTCTTTCAGGGTCCCGTGAATTTTGTATGTCTCCATTGTGTTAAGCCAAGTTTGAGGCCACTATCAATGGCTATGTCTACTGTAGCTATTCATATCTTCGGAGATGTACCTTCCGCGCCTCTTGTTGGAGTTGTCCAGGTTAGAATTTTTAGGTGTATTAGTTACAATTTTACAAATCTTATTACACATCATTGTGCACATACAGTACAATATTCTGACGGCGGCTCTATGCATACAGGATCATATTAACAACTGGAGAACTACCGCGTTGATTCTAACAACAATATTTTTTCCAGCAGCTGCAATATGGTTTATAGGTAAGTCATCATGAAACTTGTTTTGATCTGATACAAAGTGTTCACATTACTAAGTTCATTGCTGTAGCATCATATAATAGTATGGAGTTTTAATTTAGAAAACATATTCAGCTCATTGTCATGATACTTTGTTACCACAGGAATATTTTTGAATAGTAAGGATAAATTTAATGAAGAGAGTGAGCATCAAGTATCGAAGGTAGAAGGAACAACCACCGCACCGTTGCTTGAAGAGAAGACCGCAGAACCTCAATCCCAAGAATGTTAACCTTTTTGTAATATCTTCAAGCAACCACAACGCCATTGCTTGAAGAGAAGACAGGAGAAACATTGCTATTTACTCAATCCCAAGAATGTTAGTATATGTTTGTATATGCGGTCGGAAAGTGCTGGACGCACGTTTAGGCTCAAGCTACAATTCATAGCTTCAGAAAAAACACGACAAAAAGGCTTTGGAACGCAAGAAATCTAAGCGAGACGTAGTTTGTTTCGTACATTGTAAATAGCTTTCTTAATTCTTTGTTTAACCTTTATTAATTTAAAATTTAATTTGTGTAAGTATCTTTTGATTTTGCTTAGTGGAAATGGAATAATGCAAGAATCTATCTGCACATGATATTGCAATGTTTATGTTTCACCATCTTGGCACATCATGTAAATAATATTATGTTGATGCTGTGCATGTTTGTTCTCCAATGAATCCATCATGCTGGAGTATTTTTACATTAATACTAATTTTTTTTCCGAATGCTATCTATTTCGTTACAAAGGTAATCATGTATAAAAGAGAACTTCTAAACCCTGCCAATGAATCACGAGTACTCACGTAGATTTCATACATGTAAGTTTGCGTGTTAAATACTAGTAATTGGTAAGTTACTCTATTTCATACTACTATTTTAGCTTGAAATAAAATATAACACTTATTATTAATCTACAATATCATCAAACAAACAATTATGAGATTGCTTAAGAAATTGGGTTGTACTAGAAAATACTAAGATACAATTGATGTCTAAACAATCAAACTTCAATTTATTTTTGATCCATGCGAGACAATAGGATGACTCAAATCTAATAGTTGATCTTTGTTAGTGATCCTTTGTGGCTCCAAAAGCAGCGAATACCTTTTTTGATCAAATGTTTAGCATAGCTAATAGCTAATAATGAAAATCATTTTGTATAGATAATAATGACAATATTTGGATGTTGTCTTTTTGTTATATTGATTCAAGTCTAAGGAATAGAGTAGAAGAACTTTCCTGAGGTAGCAATATATTCATAAAAAAATAGCAATGTATAGGTCCATCAACGGCCAAAATGTGGACCATATAAATCATCACATGATGTATGTAACCAAACATTAATTAAAGCTTCCAATTTTTAATGTTTTTTTTATAGATTTTTCCCCCTAAATCCCTTGTAGTGGAGTAAAATTATTCGAAAAGTGATATTTTTTTCAATCGGACTGAGTCTTGATTTTTTTTTTGTTGTTGAAACAGAGTCTTGATTTAGAATGTTACTTTTCCCACCCTGTGTTCTCCTGCACCATGCAAAAATTCCAAAATTACCACTGGTCCGGAAAATAAAATCTGAACCATATTGTTAGTGTTTCCAGAAACTAAAATCCGGACAAAAACGATATACAATTTTAGTTTTACTCCAGAGAGGTAGGTTTTCTTGTGGTTTTTTTTCTTTTTTTTCTTCTATTTTTTTGTTTATATTAATAAAATGAGCTTGTTTTAGGCTCTTAGGAGATTAGAAATAGTTTTAGGTTCTTATGTAATAAACTTAAAAAGTTTCAACATTATTGTAATTATTATTCATATATTAATAAAATGATTTCCTTTTATCTTTGTGTTCTTTTTAATTCTGTTTTTTTTATGTTTATTTGTATTTTATTTTACGAATTTGAAAGGATAAAATCAGAAAAATTTGGAAAAAGAGCATGAAAATCCTAACAATGTAATTCGAAAAACAAAATCCAGACAAGTGTATTTTTGAAAAAAAATAGGACGCGTGAAAGATCTATAGGGTGAAAAAAAGTAAAACTCCTTGATTTATTATGTTGTGGAAGTTTAGACAAGCTTTTAATAACCCTAAAATACGAGTATAGATCAAATAGTTTTTTAAACTTTGCAATTGAAAAATAAGTTTCTTCATATGTAATGTGTCAATGAAAATGTCATCTCTATTAGTTTAACTTAACATATCACATAAGTTTTCCAGTTACGTCGCATTGATATTTGATTGACATATGTTGATTTAATATGCCACTTCATAGTTTTGTCTCACATGTCTCTTTATTTAATTTTTTTTATGATCATAAGATTTTGGACACACTGTCCTCAATGAAAAAAAGATATTGAACACATTCAGAAAAAATTTGTAGTAAAATATAAATATTATATATTTTTTAATAATTTGATCACTCAAATATATTGCCACTTATTATGTTACTTCATAGTTTTTGCCAGGCAGATTGTAACTGAAGGACCGGTTTTTACTGAACGGTCTTTTTGGTAGTTTTATTACATTTTATTATAACGTAAAATTGTTCTCATAATAATATTTGAACAACCATTTTGTAACATTTTTATGATAATTTTCTCTCCTATACTCCATTCAGTCTCATATATAATAAAAAAATATTTTTTTAGATGCATTGAATAATTAATGTATTTGGTCTACATTGTAAAGCAGATACATTAATTATTCAATAAATCTAGAAAATAAAATTCTTATACTTCCTCTGTCCCTAAAAAATATATTTTGATCTAATAAAAAAGTGTTTAGATATAAGAATGGAGGGAGTCCTTATGTCATCTTCTTATTTTCTCTATTTATTGTTTTGGTGTTTGGATCAAAATTTGTATTTCTTTTTATTTATTTTGGCTGTTTTATAAAATTGGTTGTTCAAATAAGATCTTCAAATAGGATCTAGATGGGATGAGATTCTTATATAATATAATATCATGGCCATTATGTGACAAATAAAATATATTATTTTCAATAGATATAGATACCAAGTCCATTATAAGAAGAGACAAAAACAGTGAATGGTTTTAATTTTTCATGGTTTGAACCCCTGGTATTTAGATTCCATACCATACCATTTATAACCAAAACCATTCATTCTAAAGAAGAGCCCACAGACTATTTATGCTTATCCCAACCACTACTTCTAGTGTCTCTCTCTCTCTCTCTCTCTCTCCATATAATATGAATGTTGTTTGATGAACTCATTTTACTTTAACTTATTCTCAATGGCACCTACTGCAGCAATGCTTTTGCTCCCTCAATATTATGGAAGATCATCAATGTCCCTGCCACCTTCATCCCCACCTAAACAAACTTATTTTGGGATGAAAGCCTCATCACTCAAGTATTGGATCACCAATTACATACAATCGAGGAATCAAAAACCACCAGATTCACACTCATGACTGCTTGCATGGCTGGGGTTTGAAGAAGCCATTTAACTTTCCTGCTGCTACCAATTATGTTATGAGTCTATGACTTGTGATCTGTAGAGCTTTCGCTTGTAATGATGATGATGTTTTCTTTTGACAAAATGTAACTTTGATGTTATAAAATACTATAGCTTTTTCATATTTGCATGTAAAATCACTTGCAAGGTAATCTAACTTTTGCAGGGGTGTAAAAATTTAAACTAATTTTAGGAATCCTCCAAACGGAGGTTTCCTTTCAAAAATTGTCATATGCTGCTTCAAGCAAAGCGCACACAGTATTTTTTAGTAAAAGGCGAAAGAATAGTTCGCTATGTGCTCATCGGCCATCGCGCAGCTCCGTGTCTTCTTCTGTTTACCAAAGGTTTCATTATGTATTGAATAATAACTAAAACTTTCACCTAAACTAAACATCACATATCCAAAACTATCATAGTTTCTTATGCATTTATTTAATAACATATAGATTAGATACTACTTATTTCTTCTTTCAAAGGCAAAAGAGACATTGATACTAGTAACAGTGTAAAAGACAGTTTTACCAATTGATTGTTTCAGTTCATGACTTGCGGCCTAGAACAATGATGAACACATAATGGCTTAAAAACTTGTATAATAATGCATAAGGCATATGAACTTAATCAAGACCAAAATCAGAGAGTTCCTCAATATAATTGACATTCATTCCTTGAATCATCGTGTACCATATTTCCTTACAAGTCACCACCATAGCCTCATTTTGTGATTTGGTTATTTTTGTTGTTGGTATTGGAGTTAGGCTATAATGTCTATACTGCTTATACAGTGAATAAAATAGCATAACACCATAAATATATATATGTCAATCAACATCGATTTACACTGTTCCTAATTATATAGATATGATCACACCTTAATACTCCTCAAGGTGGATTGCGAATGCAAGTGTGCTATGGCCTATTTAGAGAGTAATTATAAGAAAGAGTAAGATTGTCTGAAACTATATGGCTTCAAAGCATTGGCAAGCTTAGAAAAACAGCATCTAGGAGCTTCTCTCAGTTCATACAAGACTTTTGTTAAGCGACAAACAGCACCTTAATACTTCTCAATCGTGCTCGACAAAGACAATATCATGTGACACCACAAACATACTTCGCAAAACAAATGCTGTTTTTTCTTTGCAAGTGAAAACCAAAATTTACAACACTCACACATTTTACGTGCTAACCACTTGGGCTTCAATCGTTTTTTTCTTTCTTTGTTTGGTCACGAAACTTGAAAATATTTTGTAATTAGATCCCTCATGAACTCTCAAATAATTTGTGTTTGGGTCCTTGATAAATACCATTAAAACTCACACACAACAATAAAGTTAGAGTTCCAAACCTAACAAAAGTGTTTGATCTACCAATATCAGTGCTACCATCTAAGTTAAGCTCTTGTGAACATTCATTAATAATCATAATCATCTATATTTTTAAAGAGTCTTTTTCCATCTCATTCAAATGCGAGCATTAAATTGAACTCCACTTGTGTACCATTAAGGAGAGAATCTCACATTGATCAATCCAATTGTGACATATAAATCGGTTCAACTATTCTCTCTCTCCACATTTTTATGTTTAATAAAATTGTATTGTCACGTGTCACATTTGAATTGACAAATGTCATGTGACATTATTATTTCGCACAAGTGCAATCCGCATTAGATCACGTTACCATTTAGGGACAAAATTGTCTATCACTCAATGCAACATGTACCCTTCAATTATTATTGTATAATTACAAAATCCCTAAAAAACTAATTGAAATTGATAAGAGATAGAGAGAAATCAAAGAGAAATTGAGAAAAGAGGGATTGAGTGGAAGAAATGGGGGAGGTTGTATCAGTGCAACAAAAGAGAATAATCTTCTGAAACAAACCACCCCCATCAACCTTCTTTTCTTAACAACCAATAAAAAACCCTAATTTCCAATTTCCAATTTCCAATTAGGGTCAATTAATAACATTAATTGTTGTTTATTGACCCTTTCAAACCTAACGTCACATCAATTTCAATTTCAATTTCCCCTTTTCATACAATAATCAATTTCAGCAGCAGCTTCCTGAGTCCTCTTCCAATGGCTTCATCAGAGATCGAAGTTGTTTCATCGGAACCGTCCAAGCCCCAAGAACAGCAGCTACCTCCCATACTCGACGTTTTCACTGCTTCCATCCATGGTGACCTTCAAAAATTGAGAATTTTCGTTGAACAAGACGGTGCCTCTGTTTCTAATCCCGATTTTAATGGCTATTATGCTCTTCAATGGGCTTCTCTCAATAACTTCCACCACATTGTTCACTATCTCATTCAGGTACCTTTATTTATCATAGCAAAATTGTGCTTTTTTACTTTTCCGTAAAATTTCAGCTTGATTTTGCTTTCTTATGCATAAAGTTTGTTCATTTTTAATATTTATGTTGGTGTTTGTTTATGGGTCTTGCTGGAAATTAGTAGTTAGTTTTGTAAATTTAAGTGGTTGATGAGCTTTAGTTAAGGAGGAACCGCAAATCGGGAAGAACTAAGTTTCAATCCGTAGGGTTAAAACCAATAAAAAAATATAATTTGGGGCCATTCTGTGCTGAAATCATATTGTAGTTGTAATATGGAATTGTGCTGAATGATGTTTAGTTTAATTGTACTTATGTGGCATATTTTGAAGCATGGTGCCGATGTCAATGCTAAAGACCTCATGCTACAAACAGCTTTACATTGGGCAGCAGTTCGTGGTGCAACGGCAGCTGCTGATGTGCTCTTGGAGAATGGTGCTCGGGTTGAAGCTGCTGATATAAATGGATACAGGGTATGTTTTGTTTTCCATTTGCACTACATTATTAATCGTGTTTGCATGTCTAATTAATATTTTGATGGTTTTAGTGATTCCATGAAATTTATAGGAGGATTTGATTGTTCTGTGTAATTAGAGATGTTACTAGTCAAGCAGGGGTTGGGGGTTTTATTTGAACCATTTAAAATTCTTGCATTCAAACCCAAACACAAATTTGAACTAGTTACCACTCGTCAACTGATACTCCTAGGGGTAAACTGAAGTCAACCATCCATATCCGAGTTTTTGTACCTGAGTTGCAACTGTATACCAATTTTATACTCTATCTGATACCAGATATCTGAATATAAAAGCTTCACCTGCCTTATGAATCAAATTTATAACAATTTTTCAAAACATTTATAAGTATTTAAGTTGTTCTAGCTTTTGGTCTAATCAATAGATATTCTTGATTGGCATTCCTATATGTAAGTAGTTCTATTTGTAATTGTTTTTTATTTTAATTTGTATAGTAGTCTAATGATACACACACAGAGATAGAGTTGGAGTAGAGACTTTTATTTATTTTTAGATGTTCTGTCTGATTGTGCAGTTAAATACATTGTGAATGTTCAACAGAATCAATAAACCTAAAACTATTTGCTAGTATTGTGCTATTTTCATAAGTTAAATGGTTCATGCAGGCAGTACATGTTGCTGCACAATATGGACAGACAGCTTTTCTAAATCACATTGTTGCAAAATACCATGCTGATTTTGATGTGCCTGATAATGATGGAAGGAGTCCTCTACATTGGTATGCCATAAAGCTTTTGATTGTTATGCATTGGTGATGAAACCCTATTTTGAAAGTAACTGATTGTCAATGTCATATTTCACCATATTTTCTTTGAACAGGAATTACTTAAAATCTGTCACAAGTACATATGCTTACATGATACAGAATATATAATTCTCTTTTTTCAAAAACAATTAATTTAATGGAGTGTTAACTAATGAATGGGTCTCCAATGCGCTTCAAAGATTTTTAAAAACTTTAGGTTTGTAAACGCATTGTGTCTATTTTGTTGAAGTTCATCCTAAATACCCCCCCCCCCCCAAAGAAAATAAAATAAATAATATTATTGGTTATGCCTTCAGCATACTGCATTTTACTTAGTTTCTTACAACCAGGGCTGCGTTTTGCTTAGTTTCTTAAGTTCTTTATTCTTATAACCAGGGCTGCGTATAAGGGATTTGCTGATACAATAAGATTGCTTCTATTTAGAGATGCAAGTCAAGGAAGACAAGATAAAGATGGTATACTGTGCTGGCATTTGATACCCCTTGGCTTTTCTAAGTTATCAATTATGTGCTCTTTATATCATATTAGCTCTTCCACCTTTTCTATGTCTAGTTTTAATATTTCCTCCGGTCCTATTTATAAGAAAAAACTGACTTTTTAGATTCATTGAGTAATTGATATATCTTGTCTAGAATATAGACCAAATACATCATTTATGCAATGAATCAAAAAAGTCAAATGCTTCTTATAAATAGGACCGGAGGGAGTATTTGGTAAAGACCGGCCTGGAATATGCATATTTGATATCATCCTAGCATATGCTAGAATAAAGATCAATTATATGGGATTGATAATTTTGGAGTTGAGTGCTAGACAGGCTTTGCAAAATTAAACATACTAATTCAGTATTTTTACGACTTTTTTAGACTGATTAATTTTATAGGACTCCTATATCTGACTTTTTGTATTTGTTTTGGTTTTCTTTTTCAAGTCTGAGGATTCATTATCCCAACAGATCTATCTAATTATAATACATCTTTTATCTGAAACAAAAACTATTCACAAAGTGAAAATGTTTTCCATTGTTTTTTGAACACCTCTCTAATACTAGGTTGGGTTATTATTATGCATAACTTTAAATATCATGTGCACGTTGATTTAATTATCTTGTAGTTGCTGGTTCAAGGGGTTTGTATGCTGGAGCAACTTTTCAAATTTCTGAGGAGTTTGTATGGGGCACTAAGTTGAGATTATACATTCTAGACATTTGATGATAAATCCATAAAAAGTTTAAATGTTCTTATTAATTGGTACAACAGATTGAGATATTTTAATTAATACTTTTGAAATGGGACGTTTATGTTTTTTTTGTTTTGCAAAGGCAAGTTGTTTTTGCTATTAACTTATAGTTCTGCTGGTCATTTTAGATATATTTTTTTTATTTTGGGAATTTGTCATTTTAGATTTTTGATGAGATAATATTCAATAAAACTGGTTTAGGTGCTACCCCATTGCATTGGGCAGCATTAAGGGGACATTCAGAGGCATGTGCTGTGCTTGTGCATGCTGGGACAAAGGAAGAATTGACGGTGAAGGACAATGCAGGATTCACTCCTGTACAGCTTGCATATGATAAAGGTCATCAAAATGTCGCCCCTTTCCTTGTACGTACCATTGTATTGACAAGGCCATTGGTTGTGTAAATTTTCAGGAACATTCATGACTAAACTTTATCGTAATCAATAACCATTGTCAAATTTACTTTTGCTATGTATAGTAGGCAATAGGTTGACTTACTTTCCATTTTCCCAAAGCATAAGCTGTTAAGGCATATGACTGGTTTATTTGTCTAAGACGTCCAGTACACAATAGCCCTTTAGCTTGGAGCATGGACAATGTTCAAGCCTACCTAACCTTGTGCTGAATTTTAACTTTTTTAGTGTAGAAACTGAGGAAAGCAAGGCTACTCTAGGCTACGTTGATCGGATAGACTTTGATACTGTGCCATGAACGAACTGGCTCAGAAGCTACGGCTAATGAGTGAAGTTGCTAGAATGTGCCTTGCCTTGATTTTTCTATTCACTGTTTAACAGCCTCCCATGAATTTCCCTAAAAATCAAAATAAATCAATGGGATTATAAATAACAAAAATAAATAATGAAAGCTTATTTTCATGAATTTTTGTGGAGAATTTGAATAGTTAAATGTACAAAGAATAGGATAATCGTTAAAACTTCCATAACAAGCTTTGGCTATTTATGGATTTGCTTAATATTGAATTACTTTCCAATTGAGTATTACTGAAACATCTTTGTGCTACCTATTAGGAGTATTATATGTTCCAATATCTAATGGATAAGGCCCAATATACTACACCAATAGTGGTCCTTGAGTGCGAAAAAGCTATTTCTTAGTCTTCAGGTATTTAGCAAGTGAAAATGGGATGCCTGCTAAATATTTGAAGGTATCCTTATAAGAAACACAATTTAGCAGTAGGTGGTGGTGAATTATAGATCATATAATAGAAGTAATGTTAATGCCTGGTACGCTACGTACTGATCAATCATATCAATGGATCTGTTTTTTCATACTTATCATTGTTACTACTGTTTTATGTATCCTTTAACCTTGACTGACAGATAGATAGATTAAAAAACTGATGTTACTTTGAGTTTCTTTACTCTTCTGTATGGTGAAGAAAAAGTGGGGTATCTTTTATCTGGTAGACATCGCTAAATTAAAATGAGAATAACAATACTGTTTACTTGAACCATCATTCTTTGCTTTCGGATATTGCACGGGAACAATCCCTTGTTGCATTTTGTTTATGCAGTTATACTCTTATTGTTTCAATAACTGATTAGAGTGTTCATTTATATTTTTGCAGTCTAATCAACAACGGGCTCATAGCAACCACTGGAGAGGCAAACTTTATTGTGGGTTGGTGACAGATATTGGTTATGCTCCCATTTTATTGTGTATTATAGTCTTTCTCTCGATCCTCTTCATCAATTCAGTTGTTGCAGGTACTTTCAAAATTGCATTCCAATTAACAATATCATTCATACAATGCATTCACATTACTTTAGAGTATTTATATGAATATTACTTACCATTACTAAATCTTTTCCATTAATTTTTGCTAGCTCCTAACCTTAAAAAGATTACCGCTGCTGTTGGATTTTGGTCATGGATAGCTCTCTCTTCATCTGCTGGTTCCTTGATTATGTTTTATAGGTGTAGTAGGTAATTTTCTGTGTCATTCATTCTTTCTGCTTTTGTGTGTGATATATAAATGTATCGACTTCCTATCTGTGACATTATATGCTTTGGATGCCCTACCTTCTACTGACGCATGTCTGTTATTGTGTGAATGCTCCAATAAGTTTCTGAGGATGCTTACTAGGCCCATTATGGGGAGGTAAAAGGGTGAAACAGAAGGGGGTGTTTTGTTGGGCTTTAAGAGGAACAAGCTCATTATTTGGAGAGTATATGAGCGTAAGAAAAAGAAAGGTGAGAGAGAAGAGAATGGAGCAGCTGCTTAGCTGGCAGTTAGTTGCATTGGTGTTGTTATAGGGAGGAGAGAGGATTAATCATAAGAACATAAGATCTCTGTTACAAGTTAAAACCCGAGAGAGAAGACATGGAAAGAGAATTATTCTTGAGGAACTTGGCTCTCGTTCTCTTGTAGAGAGCTCAAGTTCAGTCTCTTGATTTAACTTTGATTTCTAATGCAATCAGTCTTTCCATTTCAGTATTGTTTTCAATTCATTTTCCCTGCTCTAAAAGAAACTTTAGTAGCATTTCTTTGCATGTAAAAATGATGTTGGAACATTTAGCGTGATTTTATTCATGTTGCATTTTCCTGGCAAGATGGATCATCTTTTTTGTTGTTGTTTCAATACTAAGAATTTAATTTTGCTGTCCATATGCAAACAGTATAACATATGCCTGCTATACACAATTAATACTATTAAACGTGATAATGTGTTCTAGTATACCAGAAATTTTTTCTCGATTTTTATTTCTAAACTTACCATCTCCGTAAGTTTTTTATGTTATCTTCAATTATATGCAGCAGAGATCCAGGTTATATAAAACGGCCAGTAGACTTGGGTACTCTAAACGATGCAGAGGTATGTCTTCCTTTCATGATTTTTGTTTAAAAAATGTTGCTTGGAAATGATGGGTCGTGTAATGACATGACTTTCACTTGGGCGGGATTTTATCAGGGGAGAACTGTCATATTACATGGCTCCTCTTTCCTAAGTAATGACTTTGTGGTAGGTAAATCAGATGTATTCTAATTAAAAATCACTTGTATTATTTTTAGCGGGAATTGGATGTGTGTGGCACATTCTGTCCCATGTCAGGGAAATTAAATACTTGATGCAACTTCAAAAAAAAAAAAATATCATAGCATTGACTTTAACATACTTTTAATGTTTGTTTATTCCTATAAATGTCTCTTTACACTTTCAATACTTTAACATTGTAAAGTCTCTGAATGTTACTTTGTTGTATTCTGCAGGATCCTTTGCTGAATATTGAGCTGAATAGTTCCTCTGTTTGGACGGGAAATTGGTCCCAACTTTGCCCTACCTGCAAGGTTTACTTCATGTGCATTCTTGAGTATTTGAGAAGTCTAATATCGATGCTTTACTTTCCTTCATGTGTTGTTTTATTAAATTCTCAAAATAAGTGATCACTTATCAGGTTTTCTTGACTTGTATCATCAGATAATAAGACCTGTCCGATCTAAGCACTGCCCTACTTGTAAGCGTTGTGTAGAACAGTTCGACCACCATTGTCCATGGATATCTAATTGTGTTGGGAAGGTAAGCAATGTGTTATTTTAATCTTAACCTGCTAGAAGTAAAACTCATTCTTATGATGGATTTCTTTTCTCAAAAGCAACAGTAGCTGTTCTTTTCAACCTTTCATATGATACTTAATATCATTAATTATATTCATCTTGCAGAGGAACAAAAGGGATTTCTTTATTTTTATCTGCTTGGGAACTATTACTTCTTCTGTTAGTGCCATCGTTGCAGTTCACAGTATGCCTTGCAGAGCTCTTTTTTCAATATTCTACATATTGAAGCTATATAATTTTGTTTCACATGAGCTAGATTACAGCCTTGTTTTCCATGACAGGAATTTGGACATCAATACCAGCATTACCAGCAGGAGAAACATGGATCCATCAGGTGTTAGTAAGACATCCGGGTCTTGTTGCATTTTTGGTGATGGACGCTGTTGTCGCCGTTGCAGCTACAACTTTGACAGTAACGCAGGCTTCCATGGTAATTGCGTAAATCATACCGGCCAAATTTTTATTAGTAATCATTGACGTTCTTGTCAGCAATATATTAAGGAAGATTGCCTAAAATAATTATTTATAAATATTTACCAAGAAATGAGTGTAACATCTTTTTCAGAATGAAATGTTGCCTTTAGGGAAAGGAAGAGGAAGTAACTTACTTCCATTCTTACCAAATTTGAAGGCCTTTAAATTTCCACTGTTCACAACTTTCCATTACTCAAACAACTTGAAGATGGTAGTTATATAACTCATGTTTGCAAAATGTGCTGCAGATAGCACGAAATGTGACCACAAACGAACTAGCGAATTCCACACGGTATGAGTATCTTCGTGGTCCTGATGGGCGGTTCAGAAACCCATATAATCATGGTTGGTGGAAGAATTGTGCTGATTTTCTTTTGCTGGGCCACACAGATGATGATGCTATTGCCTGGCCTCCATTACAGCAGGTGGCTACATAGAACAATCTCCCCTGCAGTGTCTGTACACCCTTTGTTATATTATTTCTTGGTTCTAGTTCATAGATGTATATCTGTCATTTGAAGGGTGTTCATTTACTGACACATGTACATTCGATTACATCACAGAGAAATAAAAAACTTTCTTTTGGTTAAGAAAACACATTTTTTAATACATTGCATTCACCCATGTGCCAATAGTGCAAGTGTTTTGTTGGTATTCACAACTTAAAAGGAAGTGTTCAAAGGAACGCTGAGCGCAACCAATGTCTTTTTGATTTAAAGATATTGGCATGAATACAAATGAACAGATGCAAACAGTTGCACGGTACAACTGTGCAAGCTTTGGTTATGGAATATATATATATATATAGACAATGCATTTCTCGACTTTTATATCTACCAACCTACGTCTAAAAGCTACTTCGGATTTTCTTTTGTTCTTGCGTTTTAAACAGTTTGAATGCAGAGAATTGAATAGACAGTAGTGCTTTTATAATTGTAAATAAAAAAATATTTACCAATTAAAAATGCCAGATAAAACAAACACCTGGTATATACCGTGCGCAGTTCTAACTTTACAATTTTCTCATCACTTTTAAACTCCTAAACATTTGTTTTTGACTAAAAATGCATGAGTATCTCTTAAATTTAGTCCCTCCGATTGTGGAGTCACTTTATGTCCGAACAGTTCCAGAGCTTTTGGTTCCGAACCGGAAGTTCAGTCAGAAATATTTGAGTTCTGATCCGGTGGTGAATCAAATGTATTATTTATGGAAAATAACACTACTTTTTTTGAGGAAAAAAATAACAATACTTTTCAATAAAATTATAGTATTATTGAAATGAAAAATGATGTTTGAAACATTAAAACGAGATAACAAGTAGTCTTTTGTTTTTGCAGAGTATTTTTAAAATCTGAATCCGGTGTATAACATAAAATGCAAGATATAGAGATAACTACAGTGTCCCATACAATATCTCAAATCTTATGTTCATCAAATAACACAAATGATACAATATCTCAAATCTAATGTTCAAATAACAAGAACGTTACAGTATCTCAAATCTAATGTTCAAATAACATAAATGTTATCACACTATTTGCCAAGTTACAACAGCAGTAGAAGAACTTCTAAATTATACAAACAGATGGAACCAACACATGACTACTTTTATTCAAAACATCAGAGCAACGAGGTGGGCTGTCTTGACTATATATGCTAGTTGACCTTGCTCCCAAGTAGCTGGAGCCTGGAGGAGATGGGCACAAAAAACACCGCGTGCACTCTAAACAACAAACCAAATAATTTGGATAGTGGATGTAATTTCTCTTATTGAATAGGAATAATGAACATTCTTAACCGGAATAAGACAACTGAGGGATGTCTTGATAGGCAGTGCAGGCAGCAGGGGGTCAACTCTGCTGGATTCCACTAGGCCATGACTGATTTTTGACAGGCTTTAGAATGGCTCCAACTTCTGACAGAGCCACTTCGTCAATTCCAGAAGCTGCAAGTTCTCTTGCGGCAGCAACATTTTCCTCCACCTATATTTTCTCAATTTAGAACAGTTCGTCTTGTCATTAATTACTAATGTGTCAACATTACATTATTGATCTGAGTGCACTAGGTTTATGCGAGGAATTTTCCATTTTTCACACTCTTGTTGGTAGAGAGTATGAGAAAGGACACAAGTAAACAACCATGTACGCTTATTAGTGTAATATAACTATGTTGCACTTGCTTTTACACATTGATGATAAAGCATGAACAGCAGAACTACTTGCAAATCATTTGGGAGTTAAAAACTTCTGCTGCTTGCAAAAACTTAAAAAATTATCTCACAACTAAATTATAGAAAATTTTAAAGCCAATGCATAGAACTACCAATCTCTTAACAAAGGACCTTCAAACGGATCAATAAATGTTAATGAATTACGGAGTAGATGACAAACCACTTGTTTTACGGCACAGAACTCCACAAGACCTCCCCTACAGTATCGATGTGAGAGGTTCTTGGTCTAAACTTTTTTCCGTGCCAATTGCCACCCATTATATTCAGTTCTAACTGCTCATCATTTTTTACCTTTCTAGATTTTCTCAGGTCATCATCGGGGCTGAATCCATACTTCCTTCTTAAGACAAATGTATAATCCATCCACCAAGAATATTTTATAGAAAATGTGAAGTGAAAAAGGACAAGCGAATTCATCTAACTGTAGAGGTCATTTATATTCACCAAATTGTGTCAATGCCAACAAATATAAAGGGGTGGGGACCTTTATCTTTACCCAACTATTATCGCACTAAGTTGTGCTCTTAACGGTAAGAATTCTGAAAACCTTTGCTCACCATATTAGGAAAAAAGAGAAGACATCTAAAACAGACTTTTCATCTATAAAGAATATTTTTCTCATGAAAGTTGAAACTATGAAAGAAAAGGCTGGGACATTGTATAGGTTCATAATTAACCTGTGCAAATGTTTTTGTCAGATTTTCTGGAGTACGAATAATACAAAATATTTTTAACACTTCAATCAACATAGCTCAGCAACATCAACTCTTACAAGACTTTCTATAATGTCCATTGATACACAAGATAATGTGATATAACAAGATTAACACAGATATACAATTCAATGAAAAAGGGTGGAGTTTACAGATACACTTCACTATGTACGATCAATTAAAGCCTAGAAATCTAGTAGGTAATTATTTTAATCATACAAATACAATGTGTTGGCTAACCTGCATGACCAGATCAACAAATATTGCATTGACATGCATTTCTTTAAACATTTTACTTGCTCTTTGATTAGTCAATAATAATATGAGAAAGATAAAAGAAAAAACAAGTATATATTTTACAGAGAAAAATACCCATATATGTTTTAATGAAAACAACAAAGAGAGAAGCAACAATCTGATAGACCAAGCTATGCAATGATACCAAAGCTTTAGAGCAAGGCTTAATGCACTATCCACCAAATCACAAATTTTCAGAACATAGATGTATGTATGCAATTAAATATGACAATTTATGGAGATGAAACAGAACCTGTTCGACAGATCTCATGCCAACAAGCACCGATGTGATTTCCTTATTTAACAAGCTGTACTGCATTGCTAACTTCGAAATGTTTTTCCCATTTTCTTTGCAATAGGTAGCAGCAGCTCTACAAGCAGACTGTAAATTCCAAATAAAATACATAGAACTAGTTTAGTTTTGATGAAATATGCAATGTACCAGACCATAAGCAGAAAACAGCGATTCATGAGAGACATTGTTCAAGATGTCCAGAAACATCATTTAGTACTAGTAGGAAATTCCCTTATCTGCCAAAAATATTGAAGGCCATGATCATTCATTCAATATGCCATATGGGGGGGAATCAGTAGGTTGGCCAATTAATTTGATTTGATTGGCAAATTAACTTATTCTCTTTCTTCTGATTTACACATATAAAATACGCTCAGAACTCAGTTCTTATACACTGGGTAACATTATCCTTTTGTATAAGAAAATAGCAGTGCCCAAAAAACTTAGTAGCAAATTACAATTACTATTTTTTTGTGCAAAAGATGATTTGGTGCAAGATTCTTATTTACTCTCTCTCACTCACTTAAACATACGCACACAAGCATGATTTGTTTTTTGCAATCAAACTCAAAACTAGCTTACAACACTGAGGTGTGATCATAACATGCAAATTAAGGTTCTTATTTAATGCTTGCTACCAAGTGAACTCAAATTAGGTCTCAATAACAGATACAATATTATCAAATTTTCATTGTTTATCCGTAATTAATAAGACAAGACCTTAAGTTCCGGTGAAGCAGGATGCCATTCAGGAGGGCCAGCCTCAGTGAGAAGACCCATCGCCAACGGAGAAGCACTGATAATGCCAACACCCTTGGACTTGAGATAGGGCACTATATCCTCCAAAGTCGAATCATTGACAGAGTGGTGGCAATAGGAAAGTATGACATCCAATGTTCCAGGCGGAACCCTATCGAGAACATAAGTAAATACCTCCAAAGGAAGTCCCGTAATCCCAATGAAACGAGTCTTCCCTGCTTCCTTCAGTTTCTGGAGTGCAGGAATTGTCTCATTAACAATCTGAACAAAGCCAAACAGTTAGCACCCCTTGAAATACAGTTACCAGTTAAGTTACAACTGAATTTAGGCCCTCTTTGGATAAACAACTTAATTAAGCAATTATGTATAAGCTATTTTTGTAACAAACCTGATCCAACGATCCAAATTCAATATCATGACACTGAAGAATATCAACATAATCAAGCTGCAACCTTTCCAAACTCTCATCAACACTTCTGGTCACTCTCTCAGGACTAAAATCAAAACCCTCTTTGTACCTTCCACACTTAGTTGCTACAATGTATTCACTTCTCGGAACATTCAAAGCTTTCAACGCCTTTCCGAGCACTTTCTCAGACAGTGTTCCTCCATAATATCTTCAAATTTCGAAAAACTGTTAATAAAGTCGAAGAAGAGAATGAAAAGGAAAAAAGAGAGAGAGGAAATTGCGTACGGAGAAGTGTCGAAGAAGTTGATGCCGGATTGAAAAGCGATACGAACAGAGGCGTTGGCTTGTTCTTCTGAAACGGAACCGAAGACGTTGCCGAGAGGTGAAGCTCCGAATCCAACGCTGCTTAGTTTCAGTCCAGTTCTTCCAAGCTCACGTAACTCCATCTTCGACCCTCTCTCTTTTTTTTCAGAGCTTCTTCTTGATAACTATCATCATGATTCATGCCATCCATTCGTACTTTTCGTACAATCTTGTGGCTCCCATTTTTTTTGTTGGGCTTGATTTCTGAATAAGCCCAATATAAAGTCTTAACATTTGAAAATTGCTCTTTAGACACTTTTGCTCAGAAAATACCTCCAACGACAATTAACTATTGTTCGTTTTTAAATGGTAGTTAATTGTCGTTTGCCATTATAGAAACGCAGAAACATAACCCACTTTTGTTAGGAAGAGTAATTAATTGTCTTTTTTTTTTTTTTGGTTACATAATTAATTGTCTATTTGTGCCAACAATAATGTAATTGAGAAAAAGAGGTGAACAATAATTGACTGTTGTTGCTAAATAAAACGAGTTTTTGTTTCTGTATTGGACAAATTTGGAACAACACTTAACTAATGTTTGAAAGGGAAAACTAATTAACTATCGTTGGAGGTATTTTCGATAGTTTGACATTTGTGTGAGCAAACCATAAGTATCAGTCTAAAGAGCAATTTCCCTAACATTCCACGTCACAAAATTTCAAGATTATTTTCACCGATTCTAGAGGTGTAAAATGTGAATTTTCAGTAATTTTAAATTAACATGTCTACAAACAGAGAACTTCTATGTACACTCGCAAATTGAGGTGCATCGGTACTCTTGTTTCCTACATCTATAAATTAACGACAATTTTTATGAAATAAATAGGTATTTGACGACATTAATTTTAAAAAAAATATCATTTCACAAGAAAAAACATAATTTCATTGTTTATAAGAATCGCACTTAATTTTTACATTTTATCGTAAAAAATAATCAATATTCTTTATTATGAGTAATAAAAATTTAGAAAAATTAAATTTTATTTTGTCGATGCTTTTGATAAATAAAATTTAGTTGTTATAATTATAAATGATAGAAAATGTTATTTTTCTAAAAAAAAAAAAAAAACTCATTTAACTAATTAATTTAAGTATTTTGTGTACCAATACACTTAAATTATTGAGTGTACCATGTAATTTGTCCTACAAATAACTTCACACTTCCTCTAAAAAAAATAACTTCACGCTAAAATTATTATAACAAGTCTAATATTTTACACTAGACTTCGAATCATCCACAAGGAAGTGTGAAATGTAGTTTTTAGACACCCGAATGGCTTCATTAAAAAATTTCAGATTTTTAAACATGGCCTCCATGTGCTTTGTTTGTAAATCTTGTCTTCGCTTACTCATGCATGTTAAGTACCAGAATTTATCAACTCAAACTCTATCGAAAAGACAACCTTGCCAAGAAATTTAAGAGCAGTTTGAGTAAATTGATACAAATGGTTGAAAACAAAGAAGTCTACATGAATGAGATCACCATTTGATATGGTGTGAAGTGACACAGACATACAGTCATGCTTCGGTGATCGTTCGATCAAAATCAGACAATCTAAAATTGTGCTTGTTTATTAAAAATTAAGAGTAGTTTGAGTAAATTGATACAAATGGTCGAAAACAATGAGATCATGATTTGATGTGATCGGTAAAGTGACACAGACACACAATCATGTTTCGATGACCGTTTGATCAAGATCAGACGATCCAAATTTGTGCTTGATATATTAAATATTATGAAATAAAAATTAAATTTCTTTTTCCTGAACCGTTAGATCAATGTCGAACAATCACTAATGTTTTGACTCAATAAATGTAGAAGAAAAAAAAAACGCGTGAGTCATGTTTCCCAAAAATGTAGCCTAATGGTATAAATTGAAACGTCTAAAAATGAGATCTAGAGTTTGATCCAGTATCAATTTGTTCCTCTCCTAACTAATTAAACACTAACATTTGTCTATGAAAAAACCTGTAATAATACATTGATCCACGCCATAAAATGACTACGACTTTAGAGCATAGGTTTGTTAGTGTACAGTATACACGTTTTGCTAGGTATGTAGATAGCTAGGTACTATGAGGTGAGTTGTTCCAGCCTCCAGGCAGCACAAAATCAATTAATTGTAAAACCAGCTTGAACAAACCTGGATACAACCATGCAGCTCATAGTTACGCCAACATTTCTCTTCTTACTCCCTACCAAACGACCATATATAAGTACTACTAACCTTTTTAATATCAACGTTATTTCGTTAATGCGCGTAAACTTAGATATAATATAGTTCATCCTACAATGGGCCACACTATCACTGTATGCTTAAATTTTCATCACGTGTACTACAGTCGGTTCACTAAAGCGATTTAATTAAGTTGACAACTCAAGTCAAAAACATAAGTAAATTTAATGGCAAAAATGCGATGATTTTAACCATGAGTTTAGAAGAACTCAAAATTCAGAGTCACTGCAGGTTTTGTAAATCTCTAATTTTTGTAGCTTTGGTAAATTCACGGTGAAATGACATCGAGAAAATGAGACACAATGCGGATCCAAACTCCTCATTTTAGAAACTATATAGGATATTTTCTTGAAAAAGAAACTATATAGGATAGATAATGCACAAATTAATACGAGTGCAATTTGTAAAGGGAGAACCAACGATTAAATTTTCTCCTTAGTGGAAATCACGAAACATATGGATTTTCTTTTAAAAAAACAAAATATATGGATTGTGATCCGAGGACTGAGATGGACCTAGATCGATTGCCGGAGTTGATGATGTGCGACGGAAGAGGACGATGGTTAAGCTCACCGGAAGGGTATCATACATGCAAACACTCTAATGCTCAAGTTAAATTTTGAGTGAGGTGGGTAAGAGGTATTTCAGAATGGTGTGATCTGTACATATCTAATGATGAAGGTGTCCATTTCTAGACGGGGTCTCGGTAGGATTGGATGAAAATTCATTGAGTGAGTTGAGAGATTTCCAGCATAATTTGTGGATCAGTGTCTGATCTTGATACCGCGATGATGATGGACTTGACAGACTCATTGGGGTGTGCTGGTGGTTCAGTCCCTTAGTATGTGCCTCTGTGGTGAAGTCCATTAAGGATTTGGGTTTGAGTCCAGTCGTATCACTTCATGAAAATGTGTTTCATGACCTATGAAGCATTTACACGGACATTAGATACAACAAACATTGACACCGGTAATAATTTGAGAAAATTAATTAATTGAATGTAATCACATATGTCACTGTCAGACACTGACACATTTTAGACACCGAAAACACATTCGATCAGAAGTGTCATGCTACAAAGTTCTTGACAAACAACATTTTCCCAAATAAATATGTCGGTATTTTGAAATTGGAATCAATAACCGGTGGCTTATTCATGACATATATCTACTGATGTAGGCATTTTCTTTATAGTTTCTTAATAGCCAATACGTTAGCTAATAAGCTCTTTTAGTGATGATTGTGGATTATCATTGACTAAGAAAATTAGATATGAGGATTGAGGAAGAATTAATCAAGTAAATAAGGCAAATAAAAACGTACCTTGAGGCTTTGGACAAGGATAGGGGACCACACAATCAAGAATAGTCCTTTTCATTTATAAGCTATTTCAATGACTTGTTGATGAACACCCCCCAAAAGTCCACAATACAACAGAAGTTATATGTGTAAATTTGTGAGCCTCTAAATATAAAAAAATGTTATGTCAATTTTTCTTGATTGAAAAATAGTAGGCATCTTGGGTTGTATAAGCTGATTCACATCAAAACCCGTGAGAACGTTACTGTTCCAAGTTAGGATACAGTGATATTAGGACAAATGTTATCACCACAAAGACCATATATATAAGCTGGTGTTGTATGTAGTACTCACCTTCACATTAATGAGCATTAACAAATACTAAAATCTTGCACATTTGTTGATGAGTAAGCTTAGTTTCTTATCAATATTTACATTATTCTATCATTAAGAATTTTACACTATGAGTGCATTAGCTGAATAACATAATTGGTTTGATACAGGATATTTACCTTGACCTCTTTTGATTTCAAGGTTAGCTTCTTATGGAGAATATTTCATTCATCAGAGGGTTTTCTGATCAGGTAAGATATATGGTTCTTGCAAGTAGTTTTTCTCTGAACTTACTATACATTCATACTTTGGCAGTGACTAATTTTGGAACCATCTAACATTTGGTTAGAAAATAAGACTAGTATCTAATAATAAAGCAGTGAAATAATCTAATCAAGCCACAAGGCAATGTATGAAATTTCCATGAACATTGTGAAAACATGTGTTTGATCTTGCAGGAAATGATGGAGGATCCTTTATTTCTTCATCATCAGTGGCATTTGAGCTCTATCAATGAGTCTAACTCACTTCCAATAGGTGCTGTTTTTGGAGACACTTCACAACACCATTCATACGTTTATCCAAACTTCAACCCTAAAACTTCAATGGAAACTGCTCAGACACTAGAGACTCAATTTGTTCCGTACCCGAATCTTCTTTCGTTTGTCGATTTGAATCAGTTAAATCAGTTGGGATTCGTGAAGCCTAAGGATGAGATGATTGGTTCTCAAAACAACAACACAACTTCTTCCGACATGATTTCTCAAGGAACCTTTGAGGCCAAAAAGGTAGCAACACGTCCTAAACTCTCTCTTCCTCAAGACCATATAATTGCTGAAAGAAAGCGACGTGAGAAGCTAAGCCAACGCTTCATTGCTCTATCTGCCCTTGTTCCCGGACTACAGAAGGTATACAAAATTTGACTATTGCGAAATTTTGACATTTTATTTTGAACCTGACTCAACTCTACAAAACAAATTTGTAAGGTGAAGATTTCTTAGGCTAAATAATCTCTGCCTAACGTGGGACTTAAGTTTTTTCTCGATATCTATGTTGAACACATGTTGGATTATTTAGTGTTTGCTATTAGGACACACGGTGAATATATAAGAATGTGTTTGCGGTACTATCTTTAACAATTTATGTGGTCTCGTTTTTCAATGTGCTACTACTAACAGATGGACAAAGTTACTGTTCTTGGAGATGCTATCAAGTACTTGAAGAAATTACAAGAGAAGGTGAAGGTTCTTGAGGAGGAACAAAACATGAAGAAAAACGTGGAATTTGTGGTGGTTGTGAAGAAATATCAACTATCCAATGATGTTGAAAACTCTTCTGCAGAATTTGGTGGTCCCTTTGACGAGGAACTACCAGAAATTGAAGCAAGATTTTGTGATAGAAATGTCCTCATAAGAGTTCATTGTGAGAAAATCAAAGGAGTTGCGGAAAAAACAATCCATGAAATTGAGAAACTCAATCTCAAAGTCACCAATAGCAGTTTCATGACATTTGGGAGTTGTGCACTTGATATAACAATTATTGCACAGGTAATATTTGTTTCAACAAAAAAAAAAAATTGAATTAAGTTCAAGTGGTTATATTTTGAGTCTTTTGACTACTTTGATGAAGAAACTTGCTTAGTTGCTGTATAATCTATGCGTCATTTTTTTTATCATTTTGTTCCAACTAAATTACTACAATTGTCTATCAATATGGAAACCTTTTGTGCAATTTGCAGATGGATATGGAATTTTCCATGACAGTGAAGGATCTTGTGAGAAACCTACGCTCGGTTTTTACGTCTTTCATCTAAGGACGTTCCTTTAGTTCATACTAAACAGATCCCAAAAGCATAAGAAGAATATATAGAAGATACTGTCAACTATATATACATGTGTTTAAAGTTTCAGTACTTTCAGTGATATTTCTTTTTTCAAGGCCTGCAATGTCAACTATCCCGTCTACTCCAAGCATGCTCTATGGTTCATTTGCAGAAAGGGTTTTTTCTGGTTAACTTGTTGACCATGTTAGGGCTACTCTATCTCCCCTAAAAAATCTTACACAAGGGGCATTGGATTTTGGGTGACTTTGACAAACAGGCCTTTGTATTGTTAGTCTCTTTCTGTTTAAAACAAAATATGTTAATAAAAGCTGTATGGAGTTTGAACACTTTGCCAAAGGCTGTAAGTTCAAAACTCCTGCAAAGTATGTACCAAAATATATACAGTTAAAATGTTTGGTTGGTTTAATTAATTGTATATGTTACAACACAGTGTATTTGTTTTTACATGTTTCTCACGCAAGTCGCATTGCATAGTCGCTATGGAAGGTTGCTTGAACACAATGTGTATGTGTAGCATAAAAATGATGATATCAATGTTATCATCAGTTTATCATGATTCATTAAATATTTAACAGAAAAAACATTGAAGGATTGAGGAGATAAATATCTACAGCATTTGAACATTCATAAAATTATTCGGAACTAAAATTGCAAATTCTTCATAAGTAGAGAAAAATGTACATAAGAAATATTTTTTCATTGAATATGTGGAGAAGTGAAGGATTGAAACAAAATTTGATCTGGAAATAGTAAAATGGCCGACATTGTAACGCCTTTCACTTTCAGAATATATTACAAGGTTTTACTGATGTCATATCCGTTACATCAACAGCTAAGCTATGGATAACACCAAAAATTTAGAGTACTGTTCTTAAGAAAGATATACTATAAACAGAGGGAATTATTACACAAGTTTATTACAGATATAGATAAGAGACAAAACAAAACTATTTTTTTCCTTATCTGACTTATTTTTTAATGAACTCTACTCCCTTCTGGATGCTTCCTGCCAACTCTCTCTTAGCTTTTTCCAACCCAATCCTGTTAAGTATTAAACAGCAAAATTTTAACTTTTTCCTTTGTTTGTTGCTTCCAATTAAGAAATTAAGTAATAGTTTGATAAACTATTAGAATACCTCTCATACTCATTGAGGGGACCCAGTGGAAATATTTCTTCTGCTCCACCACGACCAAGGCGAACCTTGGTTGCAAAGAAAGGAAGTTCTGTAACCTGTTGAAGACATGCACTGATGTAAAATTTGATATGAAAGGAAGATGAAGAACGTGTAACAGGGAAAAAGGACTTGAAATTGGCACCTGAGAATCAACATAAGCACACTCAATCACTCCAGCTTCTCCTTTCAAGCCATGGAGGCATGAGTTAGCAAACTTAGCAGCTGCATATGCCTACACAATCAATCATGTTTAGTTAGTCTCTCTACCGGGACACAATTGATATCGATTGAGTATGCTTGGAACTTAAGAAATATTGAGATAAATTATTAACCATTGATAGTGTTGCAGAACCAGCCCCAGCTTTTGCCTGTAGCATGAATAATTTTAATAGATTAGAACTAATCAGTTATAAGCCAAATAAAATTAAGGAAGGAAATGAAGTTCAGTGTAAATTATCAATCCGTTAACAAGCTTATCCTTCTTATACTCCAATAACATATTAGGTGATAAACTTGTTACTTAAATGACATTACCTCAACAACTTCTGTTCCACCATTTTGAATGCGATTTGTCAGGTATTCGGTTTCTTCTGCAGTGAAGCTACTGGGAGGCTTAACCTTTAAAAACCAAGTTTGAAGAAGGTTTAGTGACTTGTTTAACGATGTCATCATTTTTAAGTAAGGAAGTATAAGTATCCTTTACAAAACCTGTGATAAAAGAGGCAATATTGTGACTCCTGCATGCCCTCCTACCACTGGAACATCAACTTCTCTTGGATCAACACCAAGTACCTCTGCCTGCAAGAGAAAGAAAAAGTACACCGCATTTACTCATATAATAGTAGGAAGCAAATTCAATTGAGATAGAAGAGGAAACCTATGCTTACCACGAAAGTATTTGCCCTCACAACATCGAGGGCTGTAACTCCTAAAAGTCGCTTTGGATCATATGTACCAGCTTTCTTGAAGACCTCAGCAGCAATTGGCACAGTGGAATTCACTGGATTGCTAATCAAGTTGACAATCGCATTGGGGCAACACTTGGCAATTCCTTCGCAAAGGGTTCTCACAATTCCAGCATTTATCTTAAATAAGTCGTCCCTGGTCATTCCAGGTTTCCTTGGCACACCAGCAGGTATAACTACCAAGTCCATGCCTGTGAGTGCATTCTCAAGTTGTGGTTGCCCCAAAAAGCCACGAACCTAGAAACCCAAATATACTTGCATAATTCGAACATAATAGAAGCTAAATATTGTTAAAACAACTCGCATATCCTTCAAATAAATAAAGAGTGGCTTGAACAGAATCCAGGTTGAACCAAGAAAAACACAATTGTTACTAACCACTATGAATTAGCACAACCACTACTAAGCGCGTGTTTGGAAACTTATAAAGTCACGGTGTCACCGTGCCATTACTGAAGCTGAAATTTGTTGATTCAGTAAAGTCACGTTCAAAGTACATAGGAACATGAGAAAGGTCAACGCGGCACACAACCAAATATGATTTAAATTTTTTTGATAAAATTTTAGATGATATCAACATTATGTTAAATAGAAAAAATTAGAAAAGTGATGAAGAAGAAAAATTACCACAGCACCAGTGTCCATGTGACTAACATCAGCTGTGACACCAGGGGTATTGACAACATCGTACAGATGAAGAACCGAAACCAATGGGTTCATCTTCAACAGCAAAGAAAGGGATTGACCAATTCCACCAGCAGCTCCCAATACTGCTACTTTGAATCCAGGTGCCCCACCTTTGGCTCTGCAGTTAGCTCTGTCAATTACAACATCACCTCCTTCCTGTCATCACAAAACAGACATAGCATTCATACACAATGATTTTAAGATTAAAAGGTCTGCCACTGTGATTTGGACCGAAATTTAAGCTGCGACATCAAAGTTCTTGGTTTTGATGTCTCTGCAACCGCAACGCGGCCCTAATTTATACCCTATCGGCCGCATTTGACCGTGATTATCTGTAATATCAAGATTCACTATGCGAATTCACAAAATTTAAAACCTTATACACACTATCAATCTATAATATTGGGCAACAATTAATTACTAACATTTGCCTATAGAAAAACAATATTTGGCAACAGTGAAAACTCAAGTTTATCATGCAAGTAATACAAACCAATATCATTGAACTTTCTAGCTACCTTAGCTGAAGGAAACAAAAGGAAGGAAAAAAAACCTGGAAATTTGCAGGGTGAAGATGAGCAGAGATTCTTGCAATCCTTTGGTTGGCTCCAGCATGTGCTTCCATTTCTATGGATTATTTGAGAGACAGAGGAAGAAGCAGTGTGTGCTGAAGTTGAATAGTTATAGTATATTATGGGGTGTGAAAAAACAGGACAAGAAATGAGAGGGTGCAAAAGAATATAAACAGAAAAAATATAATGAATGGATAAAATATAATTGAGAATAGGATACACCAATAAATTGACATATATGTCTAATGTTTTTCCCATTTTTTTTTTTATAATTTTAGCCAAAAATGAATTTTGTGTGGAATCCAGTTTCTGAACCCTTATCTTATTATCCTAGACCTCAAATGAATGTGGCTCTCAGAATTTTTAACCATTAGGATTGCACAATGTGAAGTAAAAGGAAATGCATAAATTAAGAAAAGTCTCTAAAGGAATTGTTTGAGTTAGAATATCAAAGAAATTACATCAAAGAAAATTCTCTTCTAACAAATTAAGTACTGACATATATCGATAAAAAAAAAACAAAAAATAGAGAAAAATAATAGAATAAGCAAATATGACATTTTAAATTGAGCAAACTGCTACCTTGAAATTCACTTAAAAGTTCACACTTCATTCTTAGGAAAAGTCATGTCTACTTTTTACTTTTGTTCAAAATCATTTTCAATATAGTAATAAATATCTTTAGATTTGAATCATCTTATGTTTGAACTTTGAACTCAATACACAAGAGAGTTATGTACATAATCTCACCATTAAAATTCATTAGACTCCACTGATATATTTTCTAAGTTATAGAACTCACACAGTGAATTTTAAAGGTAAGATAATTTGGTACTTAAAAATTCATACTTAATTCGTATTTTGTTAATAAAAGTCAAATTTTTTTTGAAAGTGACTCTCATATTTCAAAAATTTGAAGTGTACTCCTGATTTAAAAGTAAGGACTAAAAGTGTAGACAAAAAACTTTTAGAGAATAAAAGTTGAAGAAATATTTTATGAGGATTAAAACAAAATATTAAAATATTTATAGAAATAAAAAATGCATCTAACCTTAAAATATAAGACATCAAACTCATACTTCCTAACACTTAAAATCTCAAGTATGAACATCTTGCTGGTGTACTTCATGAAGGTTTGACACCCATTATTGAAGACACACTCATTTTTTTATTGAGTGTTACTTTTCTCACCTCATGCCTTTCCTAGCACGCCCTATTTTTTTCCTAAAAATACCCCTAGTCCAGAATATATAATCCGAACACATTCTGGAAAAGAAATTCCGGACAAATTCGTGGATTTTGGCACTTAAACCACCTTGATGGATGTTGATGCCAATGTTGAATGAATGAATTCAGATTATGTGATCCGAAAAGTTCTAACAATTTCCGGATTGTGTAATCCAAACAATGTAAATCACCCCGTTGAAAGTCAACAAATGGGGTGGGAAATGTTATTTCCGGATTACATGTTCCGAAACGTGTAAAAACATTATGGATTATGTAATCCGAACTGCATCAGCACAGAGACAGAAGCCATCTGTTTTGGCTGAGCCTCTGTTTTAGAGCATGTAGTCCAACACTTTGACCTTTGACCAGTTGTTCAAACAGGAAATTCAACTTATAACATAACAATTAACGACACAATATAATTTTCAAACATTAATAAAACATAAAAATACAAATCATCCAAGTGTTACATAATTAAAAATCATCCAAAATGTTCAAACATAAACATGAAATACAATACAATCAACCACTTATCACTACACCGCCACCACCCCTGCCACCACCTCTGCCACCCTCAGTAGCTCCCCGACGACGGTAAATCTTCCCATCATGCACCTCTATCAACACATCCTCCAAATGTTGTCATTCCTCAGACCCTCGCGGAACCACACCACTTGACATCACAACATAGACATGGTCTCTGATGCGGCTCATCCTTCCGCTAAGCTGTAAGTACCCATGCTTTCCATCCTCCTGAGCAGCAAGCGCATCAAGGACCTCATGCTCCGGTGGCCTCGGCACCGGTACCGGGATATAAGGAAGAATCATGCGTGGATGAGAATGGAGATAAAACCACTCGATGTATCCATCTACTGCCTCCACGCCACGAACTGCACGCTGCCCCAATTGCTCAGGTGTCAGCGCATGATCAAGAGCATGTTGAAAGCGGAGTGAGATCTCCACCAAATTAGTCACAGGAGGTGCACTCTCAACGGGATGTCTCGGTATGGTCTGAACTCTCCCAAACTGACGAAGAACCCGCTCTGATAGATATCTCACCATGCGGTCTCCATATCTGAGCCATCCAGATATCAAACGGACGTGTCTGGCGGTGGTCTCCATATGGGGCCATGACAACGCCGCTCAGATCCAGCCTATTCGGATGGTTTCTGTAGTTGTCTGGTGTGCCCAAACCAGCCAATGGTACAAAAAGCATCGCGCGTGGATACCGCTCCTCTCGATATCTTGCCCAGACATCCTTGCTTCCCATACCTTGGAAGTGTTGATACACCCAAGCCTGCAACAATGACAACCACATATAAATATACAAACAATAAACTCTTAAATTTAAAAAAACAAAACATAATTTTTAATTTATACCTGCAACAAAGTCAGGTATCTTGACACCTGACCGCAGTTCCAATGTGCAACGTTGTTAAGCTCCCTATACAAATGAGCTAGTGCCGCAGCTCCCCATGAATAACCAGCAACAAGATCAAGGTCTCTAACGTACCTAAGGTAGACAACATCCACAACATTCTGGCTCTTGTCAGTGAAGAGCGTGACCCCACCAAGTATAGCAAATATATGCGGATAGCCTGGTCCCGCATCCTCTGCACCTCCTGAGTCACACCATGTTCGGTCTCCAACTCCAACTGATCCTTCATACGCTGCTTGAAAATCCTCTACAAGTAGCCAAATTGGCAATGTGCACCTTTGGTCTTCACCACCTCAACATGAGCTTCACCCGGATCAGACCCCAAGTGCGTCACCATCCACTCCACTGCGACGTCCCGTGTGATAGCCTCGTGGGACAGAAGCATGCCATCAATGGGGAGATGTAGCAAATAGGACAGATCATCAAGTGTCACTATCATCTCCCCAACACAGAAAGTGGAAACTCAAAGTCTCCTCGTGCCACCTCTCCACAAAGGCACAAATCAGACCGTGGTCAATCATGTTGTAGCTTGTATCCTGAAGCCAACCAAGACCGGTGCCCTGCAAACTGTCACGCCAGCAACGTGCAACCATTGTAGGGGTGGTTTCTTTTTCATGCATCACCTTTATCTTCTTTCCGTTGTTGATGCATTTTAAATTGCCACGCCACCACAAATAATAAAAAGCAATACCTAAACATAAGTTTACACTCATGGCTTCACAAACAGAGCAGTTCAACAATTTATTAAAGTAACATTAATGAACATCAGTTTCACGAATATAAACATCATTTTCACAAAGATTAAAAACATATTAAAGTAAGTTTAACATTAATAAACAACTTGCCATCAAACGCCTTCCTGGCCACGTGCACATGGTACCTCCACAGCAAGCTAGTGTCGTGTGGGCCACCGGGATAGTCATCAAGTGAGTCAGGGTACGCCTCACGCTTATTCCTCGTCCGCCTTCACTGCGGTTGCGCGTCTTCCATATCATTGTCCATTTTCTAAAGCTCCTCCTCAAGCTCCTCCTCCTCCAATTGCTGCACGTCCATCTCGTCATACTCTTGCTCATGCTGCTGCGGCTGATGCTCGACATCAGCACGGCGTCCTCTGGCACCCCGACGCCTCGGAGGAACAACACCTTCCTCCTCCATCCGTTGGGTACGCTATCTTCTACGGGAAGCATGCCCTGCCTCCCTTACGCGCCGAGTGAAGGATGAACCTTCTGTAACATGCACACAACATAATCAACACAAACACAGTACTTAGATGATGCATACAAATACTGGGTATTTTCGGAAATTTTTTTCCGGATTGCAACAATACAATCCAGAAAACGAAATTTGGATTGCATCAGTGCAGAAGAAGAAAAAAAAATCGTACAAATTACATGCATTCATAGAGAAATCGAACTAACCTTCCATGTGATGTTTATCAAGGGTTGAAATGCGATCCGTTTGAGCAAGATTGCACCGATTTTGGTTGGATTTTTTTGGTTCGGAATTTGGGATTAGAGGGAGAAAGAGTAAGTAAAAAGTGAAACTGTAAAAATGGGGGGTGAACTTCCTTTTATACTTCGAATCTGTCTGGAATATATAATCCAGACCCATCTTTGATTTTCCGGATTTTGTTTTCCGGAGGGCAATTTAGTAATTTTTACAGGGCGCGTGAGAAGGGCATAGGATGGAAAAAGTAACATTCTTTTTAAATTGGTTCACCAATTTTATGGATTGGTTTTGATAAACCAGTTTTATTGCACGCCCCTGCCTATAATTAGGGACGGAGATAGTAACTATTAAACATTTGAAAATACTTCTTTGTAAGGAAATTGGCACAATCACAATCAATATAATCAATACAATTGTAATAGGATTTCAAGCATCGACTTTCATCAAAACTGAGACAATCACAATCCACAAAATCAATGAATAAAATAGCATTAATATCAAAATTAGTGTAGTGATCATACCATTAATAAGTTATTATGGACGAAATCTGCATCACAATCAAAAAATTTAGGAGAAATCGAAGGAAAAAGGGGAAGAAAGGGATGAAAACCGTTGCATTCTGGGTTGAGATCGAAAGAATAAGGGAACCGTTCAATGTTCAATTATGTAAAGAAAGAAAAAAGGATTAATTGGTTTTTTAAAGAGGGCGTTTGGTTTGGATATAAGGTAGTGGAAGCAAAATTATATCATAAAAACTGCTATTGGCTTAGGGGTCAAAATGCTTACATGGAACCATAATTTTGTGGGTTTGAATCCTTGCAAAGATTTTTTTCATAAAGATTTTTTAAACCCTCAAAAAAGGCGGAATTAGGTTAATTTAACATTTATATATACTAAGATAAGATATATAAATAAAAATTCAAAAGAATATATAAATAAAATATTTTAATGATAAGTATAAAAAATATCAAGTTTTGTTGTATTAATTTTTCTTCGGTTGGTTCACAATTCGTTTTGCTATGTAATATAAGTTTGAGTGGCATGGCCGTCTCAAAGAAATTGGAGGTTCAGCTTAAATATTAAAATTTATTAACTACTAATTAATATAATATACCAGCAAAATTACTAATCCACCCTTTTCCATATGTAAACTTAAATTCATGTCCTTTTTTGATAATTAACAAAGTATGCCATTTGGTTAGTTACTAAACACTTTGTAAAATCTACTTTTAGATTTAATGTCATGGAAGTTAAAGCAAATTGAGCGGTTACAAAGAGAGATAGAAGTTATGATTCCTTATGCAACGAAAACCATTTCAAGACGTGCACATCAGTGTGTACGTTCTCTTTCTAAATCTCTTGTTTCTCTCATTGCATAGATATATATTTACCATAAAGTTATGGAACAGGATGATTTAACGAAAACTAAGAAAAGAGACTCGAGTTACGGATAACCAATTTGGTTTTATGTCTGTGAGGTTGATTATGGAAGCGATCTACTTACTTTGACGCGTGATGGAGTGATATCGGGCAGTTAAAAAAGAGTTACACTTAGTTTTCATTCATTTGGAGAAGGCGTATGATAGAGTACCTAGACAAATTTTGTGGAAAGCCCTGGAGAAGAAAGGGGTTAGGATTGCCTATATTGGAGCTATCAAGGATATGTATGAGAGAGTTTCGACTAGTGTGAGGACGCAGGATGGGGATACCGAAGATTTTCCCATAACAATAGGAATGCACCAAGGCTCAACCCTAAGTCCTTATCTTTTTACTTTAGTTTTTGATGTACTGACGGAACACATTCAAGAGTTAGCACCGAGGTGTATGCTTTTTGTAGATGATGTAGTCATGCTTGGTGAGTGGAGGGAGGAATTAAATGGGAGGCTAGAGACTTGGAGGCAAGTGTAACACCCAAGGATGACGAGGGCGGGGAGTGGTCACCGGTGCACAAGGCACAACAATGAGCGGCTCCCGACAGCTTCTAGACGAACTGAATCACACCGGAATGAGGGGGATCCTGAGGTCGTGCAGGTATAAGATTGCATGGTTGAAGAAAGGCTTATAAGAATTGTTTGGTACTACCTATATCAACAAGATGCATCTTTTTTTTGGCAGCCCATTCCATAAAAACTTCAAAGTGAAGCGAGCTTGACTTAGAGTAGTCTTTGGATGGCTGACCTACTGGAAGTTTCCTGGTAAGCGTGTGAGTGAGGACAAAACATGCTGAAAAGAATCGTGTTGGTTCGTAGGGTCAGTCGGCAATCCTAAAAGCAGACTGGGATGTTACAGCAAGCCTTAAAAGTGTACAATTTCTGCCTGATTAGAAGCAAGATGGAGTATATCGAATGTAACTTCAGCAAAAAGAGAAGTAGGTCTACCTTGGAGGTGAAAGTTGGAGATTGTATCATATCCCAAGTTACACGGTTTAAATATCTTGGGTCCATAGTACAAAATGACGGAGAAATAGAAGCATATGTAAATCATCGAATTCAAGCTAGGTTGTTGAAATGGAGAAGAGCCTCAGGTGTTTTGTGCAATAAGAAAGTAACACTTAAGTTGAAAGGAAAGTTTTATCGGACAACAGTCAGATCAACGATGTTGTATGGTATAGAATGTTGGGCAGTTAAGAGCCAACACAAGAATCTAGTAAGTGTAGCGGAGATGAGGATATTGCGCTGAATGAACAGTAAGACTAGACATGATAGGATTAGAAATGATACCATTAGAGAGAGTGGGGGTAGCACCTATAGTAGAAAAGTTGGTAGAAAATAGGCTTAGATGGTTTAGACATGTAGAGAGAAGACTCGTAGATGTCGTCGTAAGGAGAGTAGATCAAATGGAGGAAAGTCATGTTAAAAGAGGTAGAGGAAGACCTAGGAAAACTATTAGAGAAACAATTACAAAGGATTTAGAGATCAATGAGTTGGATCCAAATATGGTTTATGATAGAACACTATGACGTCATTTGATCCAGGTAGCCGACCCACTTAGTGGGATAAGGTTTGGTTGTTGTTGCCGCATGCTTTTGTGTTAAGTCGGTTCCTCTAATTCATAAACCATACAAGAAAAATAAATTGAACTTTCCTATTTTGCCTTCATTTCTTGTTTATTTGTTGTTTCTTTAATATTTCATTTTTCCTTTGGTTTCTTGTTTTGTTTCTAAAAATATTCCCCCAAATTCTTTAGTGATGGTTTTTAGCGTGGCAAAAAAAAAAGGAAGTGTGGCGCTAGTGTATTCCTCTTCAATCCGTTTTTGATTTATACTGATTTTTTTTTAATGATATGCTTTTTAATTACCATATCTCTCTCGTCTCTATTGTTCCCTGCTCAATTCATATTGTTAACAGCCATAGAAGAAACTTGAGAGTATATGGTCATAACTTATTGCTATCTGTAGCCTGGACTGGACTGTGGGTGTTCTGTCAATCAAAAGATGGGTTATGAAAGTTTGAAATCGAGAAATTAATAAACAATTTTCGTCTTTGGTGAATGAATACTGGTTAAAAAGGGGCTTGAGCAATCTCTTGAAAAGGAAAATAAATGCCCTTAACTATGTCAGAAATGTGATGATCTCCAAACACTGAACTCTACAAATGGAGAAAGTTTAGTTAAGTAATTTATATATTAGTCAACACAGCAATTAACCTCATAGTACACATGCAAGACTGAGACCTACATGTTTGGAAAGCTCAAGGCAAAGAATAAGTTGGTGAGTAAAAGTAGTGTTAATCCTGGGTAGCAATGCTGAAATTTACACGAGAAAAATTAAGAATAATCTTTATGTTCCACATTCTAAATTTCTGTAAATTTCCTTCCTTTTGAACAAACTGATGCCACGGTTGTATTAGTCACATTAATAATACATTTAACATTGGTTGTTGAGAACTTGGGTAGAGGTCAAAATTTCAAATCATAGAAATGGCATTCCATGTACCCTCCTCCCCCCAAAAATAAGTAAAAGGAAAAACAAAGAATATACAGAATTCAAAAGTACCATTTTGGTCTCATTTCCTGCTCTTTATCCGTTAATTCTGCATACTCGTACCACTCTGCCCCAGCCTTGCCTACTGGTAACGGTGGCCTCGTAAAAATCTCAACAGGTTTGGGGACATGTACGGCTAAAAGCAATTCCCCCGTGGTGTCTATTGCATTTTGTTGTGAGAATCTGTGTGACCTACCAACTGGCTCAACAGAAAGCCATCCTAGACCTGATATAGCAATATCACAAGCTGGCCTGCACAATGAGAAAGCAACAGATTTCATATTTATCTACTAATTATAATATTGGCATTCTCAGAAATGACTTGAGAATTAGGGGTGGCAAAATGGATGGTTTAGATGGATATGGATTTAGAAAAATATGTATTTGGATGGAAATGGATGTATCAAAAAACTCCATTAATCCATTACAATCCCCTAAATTTCTTTAAAATAATTCAATCCGATTCGTTAAAGATAAAATCCATCCATTATTATGGGAAAAGTTAACCGGTGCCCCGGGGCACTCGTTAAGGAATTATAAAAGGAAATATTTCTTTGGAAATTGTGTATTTAATTTTGGCTTAATAGCAGTTTTCGCCCCAACTTTCACGAAGTTGCGATTTTGCCCCCCTAAGAAAAAAAAACTACAAAACCGCCCCCTAAGTTTTGCAACTGTAGCAGTTTTGGCCCCCCAAGGCCAATTTTTGGTAAAAAAAATATAAAAAAATAACACGTAGCACCTCACTTAGGGTGCCACGTCAGCGTAGACCAAGTCAAAATTGGCCTTGGGGGCAAAAACTGCCACATATGCAAAACTTAGGGGGCGGTTTTGTAGTTTTTTTCTTAGGGGGCCAAAATCGCAACTTTAGGGGGCTAAAACTACTATTAAGCCTTTAATTTTTTAATAGTTAAAAAATTGCTCTTTTAAATACAAATTATATTTTTTGTTTCTACTAGTTTCTTAACCAGTGCCCCGTGCCCCGGGGCCACCGGTTAACAAGACCCTTAGATTATTAATGGATGGATGGATGGATATCCATCTGATCCATTTGGCTCACTGCCAACTGTCATAACAATTAGTAGTTCGAATTGGTTGTAATAAAGTGAGATAGCTAGAATCATAATAAGATGATCACACTAGTTATCCTAGTATAGAGCTAGTCTATAAATACGAATCATCTCAATTGTAACATTCACTCATTGAGAAATAATAGAATCACATTCACAATGCTCTCCATTTCTCTCCATTTCTCTCCCTGGTCCCTAGATAGAGCTTTCATTTTACTTTCTTAATAGAGACCTAATTTGGAGTTATACCTTTCAGCATCTTCAAATTGTATTTGCAATTTACGTTCTGAGTCAAGTCCTCTCCAGTTCTCAGCCTTCTCCCTTCCACTTGGTGGGGTTAGCAGAACTCCAAGTTCTTTCTGTGACAATAAACGGAAGCCGTCATTCAGTTTTCACAAGGAAATATCCTTACATGTGGTACAAATCCCTATTTTCGTTGACACTAGAGTGCAAAGGGTTAGAAAGTTATGTATGAATGACCAAATTAATAGATCAAATAGAAGCACCTTTACTTTTTCTAATAATGCTTAATTGCCCGTTGTGTAAGCTTTTTTTTCAAAAACGATTTTATGCTAATTAAATAGCTATTTGGATTATCTTTTGAATAAAATCTCTTTCAAACAATGAGTTCTTGAAATATCACACTCTTACCATTCAATAATTATGGATGGAGGTATCAAACTAAAAATGGGTAATATGTCCAGTCATCATTATTGAATATCAAAATCACTTTTTTTATCCATAACAATAGACCCTGAATTGGAAAACATGAAATACCTTATAACAGATTAAATATTAAGCAAACTAGAGCCATTTAGGCCAGCTTTAAGCAAAATACCAAGTAACTTATTGTTTCTCTAAACAGATTGATTCTCAATACCAACTTTAAACAAAACAGCAAGTAACTTATTGTTTCTCAAAACAGATTGATTCACAATACCTGATAAAATTCATCTGCTTTCTCCGTGGGCACCATATGAATTGGCATCCTCTTAGGCCCGTAAAATGTTAAACATGTTTCCGGTAGAGCCTAAAATCATCAAGACTAATAACTTCAAGGGAAATGGGATGAAATGAATTATAAATAAACTAGTCCTATGACATGAAATGAATTATATATATATATATGGGTAATGCTAATACACACCCACCTTAATTTTAGAAGGTGTGCATTAGCATTCTACACCTTTTTACTTTTGACAAAAAATACCTCTTTTCACTTTTTTAATTGTTATTTAATGCATGTCCTTTTAAATAAGTTCTCACCACACACATAGTTTCTTTCTCTTTTTCTCAATAAATCTTTCAAGTAAAAAAAAAAAAATACTTGGTTTTTAGAAACAGAAGGTGGATATTCATCATGGAAACCGACCGTAAGTCATGGAAACTGACTGAGTTCCAAACGTAATCCAGCAATCAACAAATGAAAAATCTTCATATTCTCCAATCAAAACAACATGGTCGGTCGTGGCGGTGTCGTCCAAAACTCTCACCCCACCCTCAACAAGCGTTGGAACATTGTCTTTCCGTGCTGGCATGCAGTTCCGACCTTCCATCCTTCGGTTCACACTCTCAGATAAAATATGACGGCGTAGAATTCCTTTGACCACACAATAGTTGGAGTTTGACATCGCAATACGGCAGCGCGTAGCTGGAGATTTGGGATTGCGGTTGGTGTTATTGTGCAATAAAGGAGTGGGCGTGTGGGGTGGATTTATTTTGAGAGAGAAACTGTGTGTGGTGAGAAATCACTTAAGAGAACATGCATTAAATAACAATTAAAAAAGTGAAAAGGGGTATTTTTTGTCAAAAGTAAAAAGGTGTAGAATGCTAATGCACACCTTCTAAAATTAAGGTGGGTGTGTATTAGCATTACCCT